>Ga0210057_1001362_pt1 | contig 37263 bp, 28 predicted proteins | sample CryGeyCG2114_010_2_FD_183968 | JGI IMG/M metagenome (GOLD analysis project Ga0210057, IMG submission 183968) | Groundwater microbial communities from aquifer - Crystal Geyser CG10_big_fil_rev_8/21/14_0.10 (SPAdes) (version 2) | ecosystem: Environmental > Aquatic > Deep subsurface > Groundwater ... | reverse complement strand
CCCATTTGAACTTAAGATACAATTCGATCCTTTGTCGCTCATAAAACGTAATAATTTGCATTTTGGTTAGAGTTATGATCTTAGGGGTATTTTACCCTAGACTGGTGCACTCTGACCTGAATTCAGTGGAGCTTTAGTAGAGTTGACAAATATAAAAAAATAGGCTAATATAATAGCCCTTGGAAAAATGGGAAGGAGGATATTATGGCAATTGGTTTTCGGGGAGTGCTGGAGTTTCTTCAAGAGATCGGCAAGATGATGCACTTCGACGAACAAATTACCGCCGCGGATCTTTGCGGCATTCTCAACTACGTGTTGGAAGGGATGGAGACCTCGATTATTACTTTCGAGGTTATGGAAGCGCTTACAGTTCGAGCGCGGTTTGTCGAGGCGCAAGAGACCAAATCCCAAATTTTCTCCATTGAGGAGGTGTTAGCGATCGTTCGCAATTCTGTAAACGGTCGCTTTTTTATTGTGGTTTTAAAAATGGATTATCCTGTCCCATTTTGTTTAAGAGTTTTGTGACCACTGCAAGTTTAAAATTTAGATCTTTTTGAAAATGACCAGGAGGAGCGTCTTGGATGTATTGTCGTAGTTCTGTTTCTATGGTTTGGTAGTTATTATGGACGCGTTGCAGCATTATTTTTTTTGCATCTTCTTGCGACACGCTGTTGGATTTGCCTTCGGTGTTGTAGCGAAAAGCCTCACTTGGTTTTGGGGTAAAGCCAGTATTCCTTTTTATTTGATTTAATATTGAATCGTATGAAGGGCCTCCTTTTTCTGGAAAAAAATTAGATCGGTCTTCGTGGATTAAGACTCTTGTAACCAATCCAAATTCTGGGTGTTCGGGGATACGTCTTTCTGGCTGATCGGAAATAATAGCTCTTTTTTTTGCAAGCCTTTCCGCACTTTCTGATTTTGTTTCGTCTAAAGCTGTGTGTTGGATTCCGAAATAAACCGGCTTACCTTTTACCCCGACTTTTTTTGGGTCAACTTCAATAAAGAAATCAATCTTGTCGAAATGGTCGTTCGGCGCACTCCCCGCAACGGTTTTACCGTACCCTGATTCGGTGATCAGCCTAGAGCTAAAGTCTTCAATTTCTTTTTGCGCTCCTTCTTGTTCCTCGAGGCCACTTAAGTCGCGCCCACTGTCATATTCATAAGCTTTTTGTGCGCGAATAGTAAGATTTTGTTTGTGTAAAGCACGAATCAATTCTTGATTTCCAGCCTTACTCATATTTCTGGCGTTTTGGTAGGCATCGTATTTTAAACCAAACATGCTTAAATAAGAAGCAAAAGGCATTTGCTCTTGGGTTCCATCAGGAAGGGCAACCTGAATCATTTCTTTTGGGACATATGAACCGTTTTGTCTCACACCCAAGATTTCAGGATGATTTATTTTGATGAGATTTTTTTTTGGATCAGAAAATTCTACCTGGCTCTGAATTGGCCTCGGTTTTTCTTGTCCTGCTATTGGTGGACGTAAAGGTCCGCCACTGCCGTACCTTGGTTCGAAACCCTCACCTCTTGGGTGCATAAAGGTTTATTAATAGACTATTGATATTATACAAGAAAACTTATAATTGTTATAATTAACCGGTCATTAATTTAACTTAAATGTCTAAAATCAATCCAAATATTTTCAAAGTTTACGATATTCGGGGGGTTTATCCAGATGATTTGAATGAAGATACAGCCTACAAAATAGCGCGTGCTTATGCGTTTTTATTACACAGAGAAAACCCCGGTAAAAAACTCAAGCTGGCAGTGGGATGGGATATACGGAAATCTTCACCAACTGTAAAAAAACAAGTTGTAAAAGGCCTTTTGGATAGTGGTATTGATGTTGACGAAATCGGTTTGGTTTCTACCCCGACATATTATTTCGCAGTATCATACTTTGGTTATGACGGGGGAATACAGGTTTCCGCTTCTCATAATCCAAAAGAATATAATGGGATGAAATTAGTCCGGGCTCGTGCTGTGCCGGTGAGTGGTAACAGTGGGATAATGGACATTAAAAAAATGGTCTTGGAAGAAAATTTTGGTAAAATATCAAAAGTAAAAGGAAAACTTGGAAAACGAGAAGGAGTTTTGGAAAAAGAACTGGAAGAGCAAATTAAATACGTGGGAGCAGGAAAGATAAAACCTTTTAAAATTGTAGCTGACCCAGCAAATGCCATGGCAGCATTGGATTTAAAAGGGTTGTTTAAGAAAATTCCTTGTGCCCTTGTAAAGATGAATTTTAAGTTAGACGGGAGTTTCCCGGCTCACCAACCGAATCCGATGGTAGAGGAAAATTTGGAGGATTTAAAAAAACGAGTGATAAAGGAGAAGGCAGATCTAGGGATTGCTCCGGACGGTGATGGTGATAGATATTTTTTTGTTGATGAAAACGGTGAAGTGGTTCCCCAGGCAATATTGCGAGGGTTGATGGCACAAATTGAATTGAAACTTCATCCAGGCGCGGCAGTTGCCTACGATATCCGGCCAGGTAAAATTACCCGAGATATGATAGACGAACTCGGCGGGAAACCGGTTTTGACCCCGGTGGGACATTCGCTAATAAAAGAGTTGATGATAAAAGAGGGGGCGGTATTTGGCGGAGAGTCTTCTGGGCATTATTATTACAAATTTGATTATGGAACTTTTGATTCCCCGTTGGTTTTGACAGTTAAATTTTTGCAATATATTTCAAAAATTGGGAAACCGGTTTCAGAAGTGTTAATACCCTTCAACCGCTACAGTCATTCCGGCGAAATCAATTCCAAACTAGCCTCACGGGAAGCTATTGAGGAAAAAATTGAAGAGATAAAAAAGAAGTATAAAGACGGAAAACAGGTATTTATCGACGGTGTTTCTGTAGAATATCCCGATGTCTGGTTTAACTTGCGCGCCTCCAACACCGAGCCATTAATTCGTTTAACAGTCGAGGGGAAGACCCAAGAAGTGATGGAGAGAAAACGGGATGAGTTGTTAAAAGTAATTCGGGGATAAAAAAACCGTCCACTGTCAGCGGGCGGTTACGTCGGCCAGATTTGCTCGCCATCTTGAGTGACTCGGATAGCACCGGATTCCTGCGCGATTGCCAAGATATCGTCGGGAATGGAGTGGCTCAGTGTTACTTTCACGACTTGCGGATTACCATATCCGTCGTCGGCTCTCGCGTATTCTACGTTTGAATAATGGCCGTCTTGATTAAATCGGCTTGTCATTATTTCCGGGATTGCGAAGCTTGCTGCCGACGAATTTGGGAATTCGAAATATAGTTCTTCATGCATCACCCCTCCTTCGGTTAGGTTATATAACCAAGCCGATTTTTTGTTTCACTTCCATTAAAGTCATGCTGGCGACTTTTTTTGCTTTCCTGCTCCCATCTAGGATTATTTTTTTTACTTTATCGGAATTTTTTACTAGTTTTTTTCTGGTTTTTCTAAAGTCGGAAAAATGGTCAGCGATTCTTTTAGTTAAAATTTCTTTCAACTCTGAATATCGAATAGTTCCTGCTTTATGGGCGTCTTCGAATTTGGAAATATCGTCTTTTGTCCCAAAGTTTTCAAGCAGGGAGAATAGATTGGCAACGCCCGCCGATTTGGTTTTTCCATCCGGCGAAGTGTCGGTTACCGCCCGCTTAATCTTTTTTTCAATTTCATCAGGCTCATCCGTTAAAAACAGGCAGCCGGCAGGTTCGGATTTCGACATTTTTTTATTTGGTTCTAAAAGACTCATCACTCGCGGAGATTTCGTAAGCAGCATTTTTGGCTCGTTAAATGTTTGTCCGAATTTGTTATTAAACTTTTTAACGATTTTACGCGTTATCTCCAGGTGCTGGGTTTGGTCATCTCCCACCGGCACAACCGTTGGTTTGTACAATAAAATATCCGCCGCCATTAGGATAGGGTAGTTAAACAGCCCGGCATTGATATTTTTTTCCTGCCGGCCGGCTTTATCTTTATATTGAGTCATACGCTCCAGCTCCGCCACCGGAGTAATTATATCAAAAATCCAAGCAAGCTCGGTATGCTCGGAAATCATTGACTGTAAAAAAAGCGTGGATTTTTTTGGATCAAGCCCGACGGCGATAAAATCTAGCGCCAAGTCTAAAATTTGCAGGGGCTTTTCCTTCGGATCATAATCTTCAGTGATGGAGTGGTAATCGACTATGCAAAAATAGCACTCATATTTGTTGGAATTTTGCAAGTCCACGAAATTTTTGAGGGCACCGAGGTAATTGCCGATATGAAGTTTTCCTGTCGGCTGAATGCCCGAAAGAATGCGAGATTTTATCATATATTTATAAAGGTATTATAGCACAAAAGAAAACCCCCTCTAACTCCCCCTTATAAAGGGGGAAGAGGGAAGGGGTAAGCCGTTGTTTTATGAAAAAATTAGACCTCTATTATCACCGGCAGTATTAACGGTCGTCTTTCTGTTCGCTGGAACAGAAATTCTCCGATTTGATCACGAACACGGGAACGGATATAGGCTCCGCTAGGTTCCCGATTTTTATTACCCTTGGTTTCAAACACTTTTCTTATTTCGTGTTTTACTTCGCGTAGCATATCTTCTGATTCTTTCATATAGACAAATCCACGAGAGATAATATCCGGGGAATCCACCAGTCTTCCATTTTTTCGATCAACTTTCATAATTATCACGAACATACCGTCGCCGGCCATAACTTTTCGGTCGCGCAGTACAACTTCGCCAACATCACCAATTCCCAGGCCGTCAATAAATATTGTGCCGGTCTTGATTTTTTTATCAGAGAGTTTGGCTTGACCATTATTCATTTCAACTACATCACCATTATCCATAATAAAGATGTTGCTTTCGGGAATTCCTAAATCTTGCGCCAGTTCCGCATGAGCGACTACATGGTGGTGTTCACCGTGGATCGGCATAAAGAATTTGGGTTTGATGAGTGAAATCATCAGTTTTAATTCTTCCTGTTGGGCGTGCCCAGAGGTGTGAATGTCAAGGTTCTTTTTATACAAAACCTTGGCACCCTGTCGGGTCAAATTATTCATAACCGTGGACACCGAACGTTCGTTACCAGGAATTGGGGAAGCGGAAATTACCACAGTATCACCTTTCCGAATAGAAATGGTTTTGTGTTCGTTTCGAGCAATTCGGGCCAAAGCCGAGTATTCTTCTCCTTGCGAACCGGTTGTAAGTATTACAATTTTACTGTCTGGCAATTTTTTAGCGGAGTCACCTTGGATAATGAGTTTTGGCGGGATTCTTAAAATTCCCAAACCAAAAGCTATTTCAACCGCTGCTACCATACTTCTGCCGGTGACCATAACTTTTTTATCAAACTTTTGAGCAGAATCAAAAACTTGCTGAAAACGGTTGATGAGGGAAGAGAACGTTGCGAAGATGATTCGGCCTTTAGCGTCCTGAAATACACGGTCGATTACTTCACCCAATTCTTTTTCCGAGGCACAGTAACCAGGTTTTTCAGCATTGGTTGAATCGCTTAAAAGCAAATCCACTCCTTCACTGCCATATTTAGCAATTTTATCAAACTCGGAAGGTTTGTTGTCTACGGGGGTATGGTCAAATTTCCAATCTGTGGCATAAACAACATGTCCGGCCGGAGTTTTAATAGAAAGACCTACGCTGTCAGGAATGCTATGGTTAAGTCGAAACAGGCGAATAGTAAAATCGCCAAGATTCAAAACTTGGTCAATATTTACTCGGTTGATTTGACTCCTGCCTTTAAGGCTAAATTCATCCAGCCGTTTTTCTATTAGTGCCGCAGTCAGTGGCATGGTGTAGATTGGAGGATCACCAATTTTTGGCAAGATATAAGGGACTGCTCCGATATGGTCCAAGTGTCCGTGGGTGATAATTACTCCGCGGATTTTACTTTTATTTTCTTGAAGATATTTTGTGTCAGGAATAACATAATCGATTCCAGGCATATCTTCATCTGGAAAAGCAAAACCCATATCAACAACAATAATATCATCCCCATATTCAAACAGGGTCATGTTTTCACCTATTTCCTCGACTCCACCTACCGGAATTACTTTTAAACCCGGTGTTTTTGGGCTGGGTTTTGAAACAGTTTTTTCATCTTTATCATGCTCAGGCTTGAAAAACCGAGTCATGGGCTTGTGCTTTAGTTGATTTCTTCCGCCTTTTTGTCTGTCACCTCTATGATGGTGGGTTTTTTTTACTATCATAAATTATAAATTTTCTCCTTGTTTCCTGATTTTAATAACACAAAAACAGGATTAATATTAGATTTGTTTTTCGCATTAATCAGCGGCCCGATCACCGGCTGTTTTTTAAGTAGTTGATCCATTTATAGAGCTTTGGAGCCTGATAAATCAGGCAACTACAGATATGCAATTAACAAGTTCTAGACAACAAAAAAGCTTTGTTTATTGGCTATAATTTGCTAATTGTATTTTTGTATCTTTTTGAGAATTTTCTCTTGACCCCCGTATGTTAGCATAGGGAGATTCTCATGTCAAATGCTGCGCATTTGGCGATTCTAACTAAAATGGAACAAAGGGTAGAATGGTATTGGAGAATATCATTAACCTTCGTTCCAATGTTACCCGGATGACTGTTGAGCTTAACTTCCGCAATCTCAAGCTCTTCTGTGGGCTTGTAACTTCGCTTCCCCGATCAGTGGACGGATATTTAGCTAACTATATCTACAGTCTACTGGCTTATCTCATTGCGTAATCACTTAGAAGAAACAAACTCATAATCTGCGACTAACCAACAATCTTGGACAACTAAGCTGTTTTAGCATTATCCAAGATTAGGGGCTAGAAGAGATGGGTATTTCGTAATTGAAAGGCAAAGAATACTGCGCGACACATAAAAAACAGACGTTTTCTGCGACTGGTTTTTTTAAAATACTCATTAATAAATGTGCTTATCAACTCCTCCTCAGCCTAATTCGCTTGAAAAATAATATCGTTCGACCTCTTAACAGCTTCAACCTAAAAGCTTTTTTAAATCAAATTTTGGATCAGCCAATTCCTTTTCTTTCCCTACTACTTTTATATCTTTCTCAATCAACTGACGAACTACTCCCATTTCCTGTGTTCGGTTAACAAAAGTTGCCCCGACCAATTCTCCATAAGAAACAAACAGCCGACCAAAAGATTTTTTTTCAGGCCCGGCACGCGTTATTACTTTCCGTCCGTCTTTGTTCGGACAAACGTCTCCCGCAAACGCAATCGTTACTCCCAACCCTTGAGTGGTATAAAAAGATACAAATCGAAACGGTTGTTTTTTACCCAGCATATTCAATCCGGCGGTCTTGCCTTGCTGTTGGGCGTTCACCCAATTCCCCATCATCACTGTTTCTTCTAAAATAATATCCTGGTACTCCGCCGCGTCCCCAGCCGCCCAAATATTTGTAATATTCGTTTCTAAATATTCATTTGCAAAAATCCCCTTTCCCACTTGCAACCCCGACTTCCTCAACCATCCCAAATCACACTCCGCGCCAATCCCTCCGATCAACATTTCACAATCTATCTTTTTATCATTATCCAAAATTACCCTTTCGACTTTTTCCGAACCAATAATTTCTTTAACATTACTACTCATCTGCACGTCCACTCCCGCTCGCCGCAGGGCATTTTCAATAATATCTCCCGATTGTTTATCTAACACCGGATCCCAAAAATGTTTTTCCCGCGCCACGATTGTCGCTTTGTATCCAGCCAACACCACCAAATCGCACATTTCAAAGCCGATAAACCCACCGCCGACAACGACCACACGCTTAGTTGTTTTGATTGCGGCAATAATCGTCTTGGCGTCCTCCAGGTCTTTAACATAATACATCCCTGGTCGATCCGGACCCAAAAAAGAGAGCCTGCGCGCGCAAGTTCCGGTGGCTAAAAGTAGTTTGTTGTATTGGATTTCCGAACCGTCATTTAAACGAACCGATTTTTTTTTAATATCGAGATTTTCTGCTTTTTTTCCGACGAGTAATGAAATTTTTTGTTCTGCATACCAAGTGTCCGATTTTAAAAACACTCGTTCAAACGGAATCTTTTCTAAAAAAAAGTCTGGTTTGGAAAGCATAACTCGGGAGTACAAATTATACGGTTCGTCAGAAACAATCCCAATGGTCGCTAATTTGTCTCCTGCTCGAATAGTCTCTGCCGCCGTGGTCCCTGCTATCCCTCCACCAATTATTAAATAATCAAATTTTATTTCTTTTGGTGTACTCATAGTAAATATTATAACATAAAAACCCGACCCTTCATTTACTCTGGGTACGCTCCGGGCGTGGTCTCTTAAGCCATGTCATTGCGATCCCGTCCGCCGCGGCGGACGGAGAAGTAATCTCGTTGTCGCCTCGAAATCGCTTCGTCGCTAATACTATTCGGGATGACAGGAATACATTTCTGCTATTCTTGTTTTGTTAGCCACCTTTCGGAGTCAATCGCTGCCATGCAACCCATCCCAGCAGCAGTCACAGCTTGGCGATAACGTGAGTCGTTGACATCTCCTGCGGTAAAAATTCCTTCAACACTCGTAATAGTGTGGTTTTTAACCTCCACATACCCTAATTTATTAATCTCCAGCTGGCCTTTATAGATCTCTGTGTTTGGTTTGTGACCAATCGCAACAAACACGCCTTGAGTTTTAAAATCTCTCTCTTCTCCGGTTTGCGTGTTTTTGAATTTTACACCCTCAACTTTATCTTTTCCTAAAACTTCTACCACCGAAGTATTTTTTAACATCTCGATTTTTTGATGATCCTTGGCTCGTTTAAGCATTATTTTTGAAGCTTTAAACGTATCACTTCTGTGAGCAATGGTGACCTTGCTCGCAAACTTGGTTAAAAACAAAGCTTCTTCCATAGCACCATCCCCTCCCCCAACCACCACTATTTCTTTCCCTTTAAAGAAAAATCCGTCACAGGTAGCACAGGCAGAAACTCCTTTCCCACGCAATGCCTGCTCTGACTCCAGTCCCAACCACCTTGCGTCCGCGCCAGATGCAATTATTACCGATTTTCCTTCATACGTTCCTTTGTCAGTCGCCACTAAAAATGGTTTTGAGGCAAAATCAACCGATTTTACAGTTTCGATTTTCATTTCTGATCCAAACTTTGTTCCTTGCTTTATCATTTTATCCATCAACTCCGGCCCTTGAACACCTTCCGGAAAACCGGGATAGTTTTCTACGTCCGAGGTGATCATAAGTTGTCCGCCAGGAGTTGCGCCTGCCAAAATTAAAGTTTTCAACTCGGCGCGAGAAGTATACATCGCGGCGGTAAGACCGGCTGGCCCGGAACCGATAATTATTACATCGTATTTCATATAAAATTATTTTTAATTAAAATCGGAGTCGGTTGGAATATTTAAAAAAAATTTCGGAATAATTTTGGACTCCCTCATTTGTTTATATTATAACTGAAGGCTGGCCTAATTGTCCGTGACTTGGCTCACACTGATAGATTATTTTAAAAAAACTTTGAGTTCGCGTAATTCTTTGGGAATTTCAACAGTGTTCGCATTACAAGTAGAAACATTAAAACTAAGATTTGCCGCAGCCAACGCGTGCTCATCTCCTAAACCTTCCCCAATCATTACTACATGCCTTTCATCACGCAAATCTTTTTTGATATCTTCCGCTTTGCTCATAGGTAGCCGATCGGCCAAAACTCGATTTATCCCTAGTTCCTGCGCTAGCACTTCAGCGGTGTCTTTATGGTCGGAGGTCAACATATTAACCGTGACACCTCTGCTGTACAAATTCTGAATCAAACTCTTTAAATGTCTTTTGGGTTTGTCGTAAAATCCAATAACCCCAATCGGTTCGCCGTCATAAGCGACAAACGCCACGCTTTTCCCTTGAGCTCTCATTTTAGTCGCCACTTCTTCCAGTCCACCCAACACAACAAAACTCTCCTTCATAAAAACGTGGTTTCCTAGTTTTGTTTTACATCCCGCGATCTGCCCTTCTATTCCTAAACCAGGAAATGAACGAAATTTTACCGGCTTTAAAAGTCCCAAACCCTTCCTATCTACCATTCTCATGAGACCTTGTGAGTAAGGATGATCACTTAGTTGAGCCAAAGACCCAGCCAACTGCAATAGCCGATCAGCATCAACCGGCAATAGCTGATTTGGAAAAATATCAGAAACCTCCGGCCTACCTTCCGTTAAAATTCCCGTTCGTCCGATAAAAACATGGTACTTCCCAAAATAATCTTCCTTTGCCGTCATATTCGCAAACAATGCCCAAATTACCATTCCGAAAGGAATAATCAGTAAAAGCAAAATATTGTCAGAAAACAATCGCAGTATCCCCGACAACAATCCAAGAGTTTTGAAATACGAAATCGCTAGGATTAATCCCGCTAAAATGCTTGCGAATATTATTTGATGTTTGTATTTTTCTTTCATTAAACTCTTCCGGTTATATGTAAGAGGGTATAAACAAACCCAAAAACAAAGACCGCTATTAATACTGTACCCGTAAGGCGCTTATGATGCAATACAAACTCTGGTTTTCGATCTCCGTGTTTTGTGGCTGTCCACCATGTTAACACTAAAATAATTCCTTGCAATCCACCGAACACCGCCCCAACAATAAATAAGATTTCAATAAAACTTTTAATCCCGGCCAAGAGCAAAATAAATGGCCCGATCATGGTTAGAGAGAAAGCTAATGGTTTTTTTAACTTCATATCAAACCAAAAAACTTCCTTCAACGCTAATGCCCCGGTTAAAAACCCAGCTGTCATGGTAAGCGCGGCCAACAGGTTCCCCGCAACTATCGCCCATTTCCCCAACGCCTCACCCAAGCCAATTGTGGCTATCTCTGTAGTCTGGCTCCCTGTTACTCCCAATACGGCAAAAGTAAAAACTATATAAAGGACAATTGGAATCAACGCGCCAACAACAACGGTTTTTGAAAACATTTTTTCTCGTCCTTTCAAAGCCTGCCTTATCTCCGGAATAACCGCCGCCCCTAAAAACGCGAACAAGATGACGCCATAAGCGGAAACTATTCCCGAAATTTCACTTACCTCCAAATTTTCAAACCGAATTGATGACCAGCTAAAAAACGCGATACCGGCGATCAAAGTCATTATTACCAAAGTTAGTAAGAACTCAATATGCTCGATTAATTTCAAACCATAAAAAATTATAATCGCAGTAATGACAAAAAATATTAATGAATAAACCATTGGCTCTCCCCCAAACACCGCGAATAACACCCGGCCTTCTCCTATTAGAAAAGCTAACATCACCCCGTAAATTTCCAGCACGAAAAAAGCTTCCACCACCCGAGCGGTACGCTTCCCAAGATATTTTTCGACATATCCGGCAATTTGGTGTTTCCCTTTGGTCCGGAGAGTAATCTCTGTCAAAGCCAAATACTGCACCATTACAATCAACCCAATCGCCACTATCAATAAAACCCCTAAAGGAAATCCGATCCGAGAAACCACAAAAGGAATACCCAAATACCCCGCTCCGACGACCGCGCCGGTAAGCAGGGCAACACTTTCAAAAAATGTTAGATTTGATCCTTTTTTTTCTAGAAGTTTGAAGGACATTATTTCAATTACTCCCCTTTACAAGGGGAGGTGAGGAGGAATATCTATTACAAATTCTTTTTTTAATTATAACACAAAAACACCAACGGCTCAGCTGCGCCGCTCAATCAAAATAGTGGGCCTTGAAAAAATCCTGAACTTCTGTATAATAAGTAGGTAAATCTTATGGCCCTATCGTTCACCTTTCGGGTAACCACCCGTAGGGTGGCTAGCCATTCAAAATAAAAATTGAGATAAGGTAAATATGCATTACGTCTATTTACTGTTAAGTTCGAAGAAAAAATGGATTTATATTGGATGTACTGATGACCTTAAAAGAAGATTCTTGGATCATCAAAAAGGTAAAATCCTCTCGACGAAAGCATATAAACCTCTATGCTTAACATACTACGAGGCATACTTAAATAAAACCGATGCAAGGACAAGGGAAATAGAGCTAAAAAAATAGCCAACAAAAAGAGTTGTTGTTTAAAAGAATCAAAAACTCCTCAAGCATGGCCCTATCGTCTAGCCTGGTCTAGGACGCCAGGTTTTCATCCTGGTAACACGGGTTCAAATCCCGTTAGGGCTACCAAAAAACACCTTAAGCACATCGAAGGGTGTTTTTTATTGTAGAGTTGTCGAATAAATCTTCAGTCTAAATATCAGCCGTACAGCTTGGACATTTAGTTGCGTCCTTGTGAATTGCGGTTTTGCACATCGGGCAGTTTTTGGTTGCCGGGGCAACAATCGGTGCTGGTTTTTTGAAACGGTTAAATTGTTTGACTGCTAAAAAGATTGTCAGTGCTACAATTAAAAAATCAATAACAGAATTGATAAAAACTCCATAGTTCAGCGTTACCGCTTCTACCCCACTGGCTGCTTTTTTTAAAGTAATTGTAAGGTTAGAAAAATCCACCCCGCCCAGTAAAAGTCCGATTGGAGGCATAATAATGTCATTTACCAGTGAAGTTATAATCTTACCAAAAGCCACTCCAATAATAACAGCGATGGCAAGATCTAAAACATTCCCTTTCATGGCAAACTCTTTAAATTCTTTTAGCATGTTTATTGTTTTATTAAAAAATTATAACCAACCTCTTTTGGAAAAATAAGTGTAAAGAGCTAAAACCGAAAGTAACATTATGGTCAAAACAATAACCCCTCCCAGGTTGGTAGTGGTAAATGGTAGCCAATTGACATTCATCCCATAAATCCCGGCAATAAGCGTCGGTACCAAAATAATCGCCGCCCAACTGGTCAATCGTTTCATTATCACGTTCAAATTGTTGGAAATGTTTGATAAATGCACTTCCAAAGAAGATGATAAGATCTCACGATAAATTCCCGATAAATCTTCAAGCTGCTCAATGTCGGCATAAAGAGTGCCGAATCTAGATTCGTGTTCGGTTGATAAATTTTTTCCCTGCCCTTTTTCTATTGCTGACACCACTTCTTGGTTGGCAAATAACGCTCTAACAAAATACACTAAAGTCTTTCTTATTTTAAAAATATTTTTGGTAATATCTTGCGTATACTGTCCACGCAACACCGCCCCTTCGACATTTTCCACCTCTTCGTTGAAATGATCTAAAACTTGTCGATAGTTATTTATAACCTCATCCAAAAAAACGTAAAGTAAAGTCGTTGGACCCTCTTTAAAGACTCTTTCCAATTGTGGGGAAGGCAACTTACCTACTGACTCGTTTGCCGGAAGATTTCCTTGGCTGATGCTGAAAAAATGGCGACGCTGTTCGGATATTAAAAATAAATTTGGTTTGGTTATGACACTTTTTCCGTTTAAAGAAGGTGATCGAAAAGATACCGCGGTATAAACACCCAGATTTCGAACAACTGGTCGTTCTGATAAATACAAAAATTCTTTGAGATCGCGCGCGTCTAAACCGGTAATTTTGGAAACTTCTACCCAATCAGAAACTCGCGGGCTTGTTACTTGCACCAATGAAGTCTTTTTATTGGCAAGATCGGACTTTGAACCTTGCGTTAATTTATTTTGGTTGTAGATTTTAATTTCGATCATGATGCTCAACTTTTGTATACCGGCATTATAGCACAAAATGCGTAAATAAACTATAATCAAATCAATCTCATTGTGATCCGCCAAAGGCGGAGAAGCAATCCCAAGGTAAAAAGGATTGCTTCGTCGCTCCGCTCCTCGCAATTACAAATAAATTTATGCTAATTTTAGGAATCGAAACATCATGTGACGAAACGGCGGCGGCAGTGCTTGAAGGGTCAAACGTTATTATCCAAACCAAAATTTTGAGCTCGGTGATTTCTTCGCAAATAAAAACCCATGCCAAAACCGGTGGGGTTGTCCCGGAAGTGGCGGCGCGCATGCATATTGAAAAAATTATTCCGGTGATAAAAAAAACTCTTTCTGACGCGAAAAAAACTCTGAAAGATCTCGATGCGATTGCGGTAACTGCCGGGCCAGGGCTAATCACTTCTTTAATGGTCGGGGTAGACACCGCTAAAGCTCTAGGGATGGCTTTAGGTATTCCGGTGCTCGCAATCAACCATATGGAGGCGCATGTCTTTTCGGCGTTCGTTTCTTATTCTTCGAGCGAATCCGCTTTGGCGGAGAAGTCGAGAAGCGGTTCAAAAACGAAGTTTTCGACAAGCTCGAACAATAATCCTTTTCCCACTCTCTCTCTTGTAGTTTCCGGAGGGCACACCGAACTGGTCTTTGTTAAAAATTGGTTAAACTATAAAAAAATTGGCTCAACGCAAGACGACGCTGCCGGAGAGGCATTTGATAAAATCGCAAAACTTTTAGGACTCCACTATCCTGGCGGCCCAGCACTTTCAAAGTTGGCACTACAAGGGAAAACGGTAATTGATTTCCCTCGGCCAATGATCAACGTGAACAATTTTAACTTTTCTTTTTCTGGTTTAAAAACCGCTGTACTGTATCATCTTAAAGATGTCATTGCGATCCGCCAAGAGCGGAGAAGCAATCCCCTTGGAATTTCAGGATTGTTTCGTCGATCCGATCTTCGCAATGACAAAGTATTTGCAAATATAGCTGCTTCTGCTCAACAAGCAATTATTGATGTACTGGTTTGCAAGACCGTTGCTGCCGCCAAAAAATACAAAGTAAAAACAATTACAATTGGCGGTGGAGTGGCGGCCAACCAAAAATTGCGCGAGGAAATGAGCAGGGCAATCAAAAAAAACTTCTGTAATTCAAAACTCCTGATCCCTGATTCTTCTTTATGCACCGACAATGCTGTTATGATTGCCTATGCGGGATATTTACACATAAAAAAGAAAAAAATACCTTCTATAATTCGGTTAAAAGCAGACGCGAACTGGGAACTCTAACTTAATTTAACATGCTAACAAAATTTAGTGTCCAAGCGTTAAGTTGTTAAATTATCAACCAGTATTATACGTCTAATTACCTGGAACTTCGGTTTGTCGCCATAAAATTTTAGAAGAGATAACCACTACTTATTTGCTAAAGGATTTGGTAAAAAAGATTTATCGGAAAAAATAATTTTCGATCAACCACTAAAACTAGGAGATAAAACCACTCATCCTTCAGAACATTTTGAGATTCTGCTGGAAATAAAATGTTAAATTTTTAAGTTGCTAAATTGTTAAATTGATTATATAATACCCCCACGCTAATACTTCGGCTGTCACCGAAGTTGAGTCAGAAGAAACTTTGGTGAATCGCTAAAGGATTAGAACTGACCGGAGACCGCCCGTTAAAGCGGTAAAATGAAGCGCAAATCAAGGTGGTACCGTCTCGGTATTTCGAGACCCTTGAAAAACGATGCGCTTTTTTTATTTAATAGCTTACAGTGTTAAATATATAGGTCGTGAAAATTATTATATCCATTACCCATTTACTAATTATCATAGCCGCCTGGTCTTCTCCTTTTTGGCTTGATTGGAAAATTATCTTTGCACTGTACATCTTATATTTATTACAAAATTTATTTTTCGGCAGATGTATAATTTCGATTGCACAATTTGGCAACCATCAAGAAAGTTTTTATTCACACTACCTGCATAAAATCGGAGTTAACTATCAAACAAAATATATTAATTTTATTGTTGACTATATAATACCTCCTATCCTAATAGCAATAGCATTAATCTACCAAAAATCAATATTCATATGACCGAGCTTCCCAAAACATACGACGCTTCCAAGGTGGAAAGTAAAATTTACAAACGCTGGCTGGACAGTGGCTATTTTAATCCTGACAAATTGCCAAAGGACCACAAGGATCACTACACTATTTCCATGCCACCGCCTAACGTTACGGGAACGTTGCATATCGGTCACGCGCTAGGCGCAACCATCCAAGATGTGCTTATTCGATTCGCCCGAATGCAAGGAAAAAAAACGCTATGGCTACCTGGCACCGACCACGCCGCCATCGCCACCCAAAGCAAGGTTGAAAAAGAAATATATAAAAAAGAAAAGAAGACCCGTCATGATTACGGCCGGGAAGAGTTTTTAAAACTCGTTGAAAAATTCGCGCAAGAATCCCACGACACTATTATTGAACAGCTCAAACGCATGGGAACGTCTTGCGACTGGTCACGCGAAGCCTACACCCTGGACGAACAAAGAACGCTGGCTGTGCGCACTGCTTTTAAAAACATGTATGAAGATGGGCTCATCTATAGAGGGTCGCGCATTGTAAACTGGGACCCGCGTCTTGCGACTACAGTATCTGACGATGAGGTGGAATGGGAAGAAAGAAAAACCCCTTTTTACTACATCAAGTACGGCCCATTCACTATTGGAACCGCTCGGCCAGAAACCAAATTTGGTGATAAGTACGTAGTTATGCACCCAGATGACAAGCGTTATAAAAAATATAAACATGGCGACCAACTTCCGGTTGAATGGATCAACGGAAAAATTACCGCCACAGTAATAAAAGACAAAACTGTTGACATGGAATTCGGAACCGGAGTAATGACTATTACTCCTTGGCACGACAAGACTGACTTTGATATTGCCGAACGTCATAATCTTGACAAAAAGCAAATCATCGACTATAAAGGGAAGCTCTTGTCTATTGCGCAAGAGTTTGCTGGAATTCATATCAAAAAAGCCCACCCGATGATAGTTGAAAAATTGAAGGAAAAAGGATTGCTGAAAAAAATTGACGAAAACTATGTTAACCGAGTTGCTATAAACTCTCGTGGTGGCGAGCTTATCGAACCGCAAATCAAAAAACAGTGGTTTGTAAACGTAAACGCGAAATTCAAAGCAAAAAATGATAAATTAAAAGGAATAATAAAAGGACAAGAGATCACACTAAAAGACCTAATGAAGAATGTGGTTGCTTCTGGACAGATAAAAATCACCCCCGACAGATTTACAAAAATCTATTACCACTGGATCGACAACCTCCGCGACTGGTGTATCTCCAGGCAAATCTGGTATGGTCATCGAATGCCTGTTTGGTATAAAGGAAAACAAACCTACGTTGGAATCGAGCCTCCAGAGGGCGATGAGTGGAAACAGGACCCAGACACCCTAGACACCTGGTTTAGCAGCGGTTTATGGACATTTTCGACCTTAGGCTGGCCAAATAATACCTCTGACCTCAAAACCTATCACCCAACAAATGTCATGGAAACTGGATACGATATCTTATTTTTCTGGATCGCCAGGATGATTTTGATGTCTGGCTACAACCTTTCAGACATTCCGTTTAAAGATGTCTACATGCACGGGCTGGTGCGTGATAAAGACCGACAAAAAATGAGTAAGAGTAAAGGCAACATCATTGATCCGCTAGGTGTGATTGACTTATACGGCACTGATGCCTTACGCATGGCTTTGGTGTTTTCCACCGCGGCCGGCAACGATATCCCCCTAGCTGAGGAAAAAATAAAAGGGATGAAACATTTTGCCAACAAACTTTGGAACATCGCTAGATTTGTTTTAACAAATACCCCCTCTGTTATTTTAGACGCCACACCGGACGATTCGGAATCTAATTTCGATTCCCGCCTTCGCGGGAATAACAAGCTAACCGCCGCCGACAAAGATATTTTACAAAAACTTAAATTAACTATAAAAAAAGTTACTGAGAATTTTGAAAAGTTTCGTCTGCACGAAGCGGCGCAAGAAATCTATCAGTTCACCTGGCACGAGCTAGCTGATAAATACCTTGAGGCTTCCAAAGAACAGCTGAAAGACGAAAAGCTCCGAGAGCCCACACAGACTATCCTGTTACATTGTTTGATTGTTATTTTAAAATTACTTCATCCTTTTATGCCTTTTGTCACAGAGGAGATCTGGTCACATCTCAACCAAAAAGATCTATTAATAATTTCCAAATGGCCTACCCCCTAGTGTCATCTCGGAAGTCACGAAGAGCTATCCGGAATCCATGCCCCAGCAGCTCACCTGAGCCGTAGACTAAAAATCCTCACTGTTGGGAGGGTTTTTAATTTTATAAAAAACAACGGTTTTACCCGTTGTAAAAAAACTCTACACTCTTGCCTTTAATCCCCTCTTTTCCAAATGTACTGACGGTGATAAAAAATATACGCGTTCAGCTTCTTGGTAGACTGTGGACCCAAAATAAACCTTGACGGATTTATTCGCAATTCAAACCAACCCGGATTTAACCGGATGTCATGCTCTACCTCTACAACCTGCAAGAAATCCTCCGCCAGCTGCTTATCAACAAAATGATGCATCTCCCTGCGGACAAGAACCACAGAGACAGGAATAATCCTAATCGCTTCCTGAAAAGTCCAATGTCTCTTGAAACGCTTTTCAAGAAAATGAATGGCGCGAAACTTCCACCATGGCCACAGCTTATACCATTTTAGCCAACGCGGTCTTGTTCGCCAGCGCCAACGAAATATACTTATTTGTTGGTACTTTCAGTCATTCCAACTTCCTTTCATCTCGTCCTCCTTTTCCTAAATGGTAAAATAATCATTTTTTTAACAACACACCATGGTTTCCGGCAAAAAAGTATAACTCTTGACAAAACCCCTTTAAATAGGCTAGAATCTGATGTTAATTAGCCGCCGAAAATTTCGGCATATTTAATAAAATAAAGATAGAAACAATCTTAAAAGAATATGGACTAAAAGAAACACACGCCAAAATTTACTTGGCTTGTTTGGAAATGGGCTCTGCTCCGATTGTAAAAATAGCACGCAGGTCTGGTTTTACTCGCTCTACCTGCGAGGCGGTTTTGGAGACTTTGGAAAAGAAAAATTTTGTTGTCTTATTTCGTAAAAAGAACGTCCGTTACTTTAGTGCGGAAGACCCTCATAAAATAATACTGCTTTCTAAACAAAAAACTAATATGTTAGAAAGGGTTTTACCACAACTTTTGGTAATGTATGGCTCTTCAAAAAACAATCCTACGGTTCGCCATTACCAAGGCAAGCAAGGGATGAAATTAATTTTGGAAGAGATGTTAAACGAAGCCAAGGAATTAAAATCGATAGGCTCCGCAGAAGATTTGTTTAAAACACTCGAAAATTATCCAGAATTTGTCAAAAAACGATTAAATAAAAAAATCCCTATCAAAGTCATTTTAAGAGACTCCAAAAAGGCGCGAGAAAGAAAATTTTTCGGACCTCAAGAATTAAGGCAGGTAAAAATTATTTCCGCAAACTATGAATATCAAGGTATTATTTATTTATGGAATAATAAAGTGGCAATGTTTTCTTTTGAAAAAGATTTGTCGGCACTGGTTGTAGACAGTAAAGCTGTCGCGGATATGCAAAATGCTTTATTTGAATATATATGGGATTCTCTGCCCAACTAAATGTATTTACAAACAAACTACCGAAACCAAAAACCCGCTTCATTAGCGGGTTTTTCCATGATTCATGATTCAGGATTCTACTTAACTTTTTCCTCAACTTTCTAACCGGGTTCTTTTTGAACTTTAGCAGAGAAAGCCTCTCTCCGCTCTTTTGAAGCCTCGTCTTTTTCTTTCTGCAGTTCGTGCGACGCAAACCCCGTTCCCGCTGGAATTAATTTTCCAATAATGACATTTTCTTTCAAACCGCGTAACTCGTCCCTCTTTCCAGAAACCGCTGCTTCGATTAATACTTTTGTGGTTTCTTGAAAGGAAGCGGCCGCCAAAAAGCTCTCGGTGGAAAGCGATGCTTTTGTAATTCCTAAAAGCACCTGCTCATAGGTAGCTTGGGTTTTATTGTCTTTTTCTAGCTCCGCGTTTTGAATAGTTAAAGTGTTTTTATCCTGCAATTCACCGACAATATAAGAAGCATCGCCCGAATCGAGCACTCTAACTTTTGAAAACATCTGTTTAACAATCACTTCTAAATGTTTGTCATGAATGCTCTGCCCTTGAGAATGATAAATCTCCTGTACCTGTTCAATAATATATTCCTTTGCTTCCTCTGGCCCTCTCAAATGCATCATTTGCTGTAAATCAAGGTTTCCTTCAGTTAAAGGTTGCCCTTTTTCAACCAAATCGCCATCTTTGACCAACAGTCCGAAACCGGAAGGGATTATATGCTCCTCAATATTTTCAGACTCTCTCTGCACAACAATATTTTTTGAACCTTCTTGAATTTTTACAACTCCATCGTTCTTTACTTTTACTGCTTTATTTTTTTCATTCATAAACAACACGTCGCCTTTTTCTACCTTGTCGCCGTCTTTCAGGTCGATTTTTGACTCTCCCAATTTATAGTCATCTTGCAATGCCGCTTCGCCGATAATTTTTAGAGAAATCTCTTTGCTAGAAGACTGTTGAATGGAAACCTGGCCGGAAGATTCAGCGACTACCGCCTGCCCTTTTGGAGGTCGAGCTTCAAACAGTTCTTCCACTCGAGGCAAACCTTGAGTAATATCGCGTCCAGCCACACCACCGGTATGGAAGGTTCTCATGGTCAGCTGTGTTCCAGGTTCGCCAATAGCTTGAGCTGCGATAATCCCGACAGCCGTACCCTTCTTTACAATAATATTAAATCCTAAATCAATACCGTAACATTTAATACAAGCGCCCCGTGGCAACAGGCAACGCATTACAGTTCTAACGTTAACTGAAGACACGTTGCTCTTATCGATTTTCTCTGCAAGCTTAGTGTCAATTAGTTGTCCTTTTTTTACAATAACTTCACCGGTTGTTTCGTCTTTTACTTCAGAAATCACATAACGACCAATCACCGCGTCAGTAAAAGCTCTCCCTTGTTTATCGGTTCGGTCTCTCGTAAGTATTCTTCCGTCTTTTGCTCCACAATCTAGAGTATTAATAACCACGTCTTGAGCAACGTCGATTAAACGACGAGTTAAGTAACCCGCGTCAGCAGTACGCAATGCGGTGTCGGTCATACCTTTTCGTGATCCGTGAGTGGAAATAAAATATTCTAACACGTTCAACCCTTCTTTAAAACTGTCTTTAGCGGGCAACTCAATAACTTCTCCGGCCGGGTTAACCACCAAACCTTTCATTCCGCTCATCTGCGCCACCTGTGACATCGATCCGCGAGCGCCGGATAACACAAAAGTGGAAACCACATCGTATGGATTTAGGGTTTTATTTACTTCAATTCCGATTTTGTCTCTGACCTCGGCCCAAATTTCTATTACTCGGTTATAACGTTCATTTTCAGTAAGTAAGCCTTCTTGAAAATCTTGGTAAGTTTTATTCACAGCCGCGTCAGCTTCTGCAACCAATACGTGTTTTTGTTCCGGAACAGTCAAATCATCCATCCCCCAAGAAATTCCGGATTTTGTTGAAAATTCAAAACCAACCCGTTTAATATCATCTAAAAGTTGAGCATTTTTTTCAATCCCGTACTTTTGATAATGCTCTTGAATAACTTTTTTGAGCAATTTTTTATCGAATGTTTGATTTACGAAACCAAAATCTTCCGGGAATAACTGATTTATAATTATCCGGCCGATACAGGTTTCCTCTAGTTTACCGTCCATTCTCACCTTAATCTTGGCTCGTAAATGAATTATGCCAAGACTGTAAGCCAAGTTGGCCTCTTCAAAACTGCCAAAGATTTTACCCTCGCCTTTCAAACCTTCTTGGGTTTGAGACATATAGTAACAACCCAAAATCATATCATGGGTTGGTCCCATAATCGGCTCTCCGGATGCGGGTTTAAGTAAGTTGACCGAAGATAGCATAATAGTTCTTGCTTCTTCTTGCGCAGCGTCTGTTAACGGAACGTGAACAGCCATTTGGTCGCCGTCAAAGTCCGCGTTAAAAGCCGCGCAAACCAAAGGGTGTACTTGAATCGCTTTTCCTTCAATCAAAACCGGCTGAAAAGCCTGGAACCCTAAACGGTGAAGGGTTGGCGCGCGGTTAAGTAACACGTATCGAGTTTTAATCGTTTCTTCCAAAATGTCATAAACTTCGTCTCTCCCTTGTTCGATTAATTTGTTAGCGCTTCGAACATTGTGCGCGTGTTCTCGAGAGATGAGTTTGGAAATTACAAACGGCTTAAATAACTCTAACGCCATTTTTTTAGGTAAACCGCACTGGCTCAATTTCAAAGTTGGACCAACCACGATAACTGAGCGACCGGAATAGTCTACTCGTTTACCAAGCAAATTTTGTCGGAACCGTCCTTGTTTTCCACGCAACATGTCAGCCAAACTCCGCAATTTCCTTCGCTGTCCGGTTGAGGCGGTAACCTCTTTGCCGTGACGAATAGAGTTATCTAAAAGCGCATCAACGGCTTCTTGAAGCATCCGTTTTTCGTTTCGAACAATAACTTCCGGGGCGCCAATTTCTAAAAGCTTTTTCAAACGATTATTTCGGTTAATAACCCGTCTGTAAAGATCATTTAAATCGGATGCGGCAAACCGACCACCATCCAATTGAACCATTGGTCGTAAATCCGGAGGAATCACGGGTAACGATGTCAAAAACATCCATTCAGGACGTAAATTATTTATAATCATATTCTGAATAAGTTTTATCCGTTTGAGCAATTTTCGTTTTGAGTTTCCTTCCGCATCAACTAAATTCGCTTGCAATTCTTTCAAAACTTCTTCCAAATTTACTTCCTTAACCAAATTAAATAACGCCTCTGCCCCAATACTTGCCTGAAACACAGGACCGTATTTCAAAGAGAGATCGCGGTACTGCAATTCTGAAATAATTTTAAACTTTTTAATAGATTTCAATTCGCTTCTGGCCATATCCCGAATTTTTTCTAGCTTTCCAATCTCTTCTGCTTGATTGTCGCGCAAACGATTAACTTCAGTTTCAATCTGCGCGACCAACACATCAGGGTCTTTATCTTTATTTTCCTTTTGCCCTTTTGCGCTCTTTGCCATTTGCAACAAAGAATCATAACGATCGGTTATTTCTCTTTGTTTGGCTTTAAATTCTTTGTCGATTTGCTCGATAGTTTTTATTCTTGAATCGTTGTCAACATGAATGATTACATATGATGCAAAATATATTATCTTTTCCAATTCTTGGGGTGATAAATCCAAAACCAAACCAATTCGTGAAGGCACTCCGCGAACAAACCAGATGTGAGAAACCGGGGAAGCTAATTGAATGTGCCCCATACGCTCACGTCGAACAATCGAACGTGTAACTTCTACTCCGCACTTATCACAAACAATCCCTTTATAACGAATTCGTTTATACTTACCACAATAACACTCCCAATCTTTTACCGGGCCAAAAATTTTCTCATCAAATAATCCGTCTTTTTCTGGACGTTGAGTTCGATAGTTGATGGTTTCCGGTTTTGTTACTTCCCCGTGCGACCATGATAAAATAGTCTCGGGAGAAGCGAGACGAACTCTTACCGCGCTAAATTCAGACGGTTGATTAGTAGGCATGGGCTTTGTAATTTAAAATTTCTAATTCTAATTTTTCGACCCGAGACCGATCCGCCTTGGGCGGACAATTTTCAGATCCTAAAAAACTTTCTTTTAAAATTTTACTACGCTTCCTTTTGCTATTGTTTACTGTTTTGTTTTTTCTTTTCTCCGTTCTTTTTCTTTCCTTTTTTCATTCTCCTCGGCAACAATCTTGTCTACTTTTTCTTGTTCTTCCGGAGTTGTTAATTCATGAATTTCACCGGTTCTGTCAACCTCTTCTTCGTGCCCTATCAAATCCACTTCCATTCCAAGAGATTGTAATTCTTTTACCAACACTCGAAAAGATTCCGGGACGTTTGGTTTTCGGATTGGCTCACCTTTAACAATCGCTTCGTAGGTTTTGCTTCGTCCAACCACATCATCGGATTTGATAGTCAACATCTCTTGCAAGGTATGGGCCGCCCCGTAACCTTCCAATGCCCATACTTCCATTTCTCCAAACCGCTGTCCTCCAAACTGCGCTTTGCCGCCGAGAGGCTGTTGGGTGATCAACGAGTAAGGTCCGGTTGAACGAGCGTGCATTTTATCATCTACCAAATGGTGCAATTTCATCATATAAACATAACCAACCGTAACCGGCTCGTTGAAAGTCTCTCCGGTTTTACCGTTAGTTAGCATCATTTTTCCTGATTCGCTATAACCAGCCGCTTTAAGTTCTTTTTTAATGTCTTTTTCATCTACCCCATCTAGCGCGGGAGACGCCGCTTTATAGCCCAGAGTTTCCGCCGCCAAACCCAAGTGGGTTTCCAAAACTTGTCCCAGGTTCATACGACTGACGATGCCGAGAGGATTTAAAATAATGTCTATCGATCGGCCATCTTTTAAGAAAGGCATATCCTCAACTGGGATTACTCTGGAAATAACACCTTTATTGCCGTGCCGTCCTGCCATTTTGTCCCCAACTGAAACTTTTCGTAGCACCGCTACTGATACCTGGATTGAACGGATGACCCCGGCTGGTAATTTGTCGCCACGGTCACGAGAAAATTCTTGGATCGCAACAACTTTTCCGTACTCTCCATGAGGAAGTGTTAGTGAGGTGTCTTTGACATCTCGAGATTTTTCACCAAAAATGACTCGCAATAATTTTTCTTCGGCGGTTAAATCAGTTTCTCCTTTTGGGGTAATCTTCCCAACCAAAATATCACCGGCTCGAACTTGCGCGCCGATACGGACAACACCATTTTCATCTAAATCTTTTAGTTTATCATCTCCAACGTTCGGGATGTCTCGAGTCACCACTTCTGGACCGAGTTTTGTATCACGAACATCGATTTTAAAATCTTCAATGTGAATAGAGGTATATCGATCATCTTCGACTAATCGAGATGAAATCAAAATCGCGTCTTCGTAGTTACCACCTTCCCAAGACATAAAGGCGACCAATAAATTTTGACCCAAGGCCAACTCACCTTTGTCGGTGGCGGCGCCGTCGGCGATTACCTGTCCGCGCAACACTCTCTCCCCACGGTCGACAAGCGGTCTCTGGTTAATACAAGTTGATGTGTTAGAACGAACGAATTTCTTTAATCCATATTCTGTCTTTTTCCCTTTGTCTTCCAAAACGATTATACGATCACCCGTTACCGAAGAAATTACTCCGTCATTTTCACAAATAACCACCTGTCCTGAATCGAACGCTGCTTTTTCTTCTACTCCGGTTCCGACAATCGGCGCCTGCGGACGAATACAAGAAACCGCTTGACGTTGCATGTTGCTACCCATCAACGCGCGGTTCGCGTCGTCGTGTTCCAAAAATGGAATTAACGAAGTCGTGATACTGATAATCTGCTTTGGAGAAACGTCTAAATAATCGATGTTATTTGTTTCAGACATACCCGGGACTCCCCTAACTCGCACCGAGGAACGTTCTTCTAAAAAATACCCTTCTTTATTATAAGGGATTGTGGCTGGACCGATAATCGCTTTTTCTTCAGCGAAAGCATCCAAGTATTCAATCTTGCCCGTAATTTTTGGTTTAATTCGAATCTTTTCAAGTTTCACTTTTGAAGAAATTTTTTGCGCTATATCAGCTGTAATTTTTCCTCCGGCTTTCACAATAACGCTGTTATCATCTGGATTTATCAAATCTTCCAGTGAAAATTTATCGATTAGTTCTTTGGAATTATTATTAACAATCTTCTCAATTTTTACATACGGAGTTTCCAAAAAACCAAATTTATTTAAATGAGCGTAGGAAGCCAAATGAGCAACCAAACCGATGTTTGGTCCTTCCGGGGTGGTAATTGGACAAAGTCGGCCATAGTGGCTGTGATGAACGTCACGAACTTCAAACCCGGCCCGTTCGCGGGATAACCCGCCAGGACCCATGGCCGAAAGCCTTCTTTTGTGTTCAAGCTCGGCCAACGGGTTGGTTTGATCCATAAACTGGGAAAGTTGGGAGGAAGAGAAAAATTCTTGGATAACAGCAACGATCGGCCGGACATGAATCAGTTGAGCCGGGTTAACGGTTTCCAAATCAGCCAAACTCATACGGTCACGAGCAATACGCACCATGCGAGCAAGTCCTACTCGAAACTTACTTTGGATCAGTTCCCCAACCGCGCGCACTCGACGATTGGCCAAGTGGTCAATATCGTCTACCTCTCCTTGGGTATTGTTAAGTACAATAATTTCTCGAATTGCTTTGACCAAATCTTCTTTTGATAAGATTTTATCGTCTCGATCTTTAATATTTAACCTTTGGTTAAATTTGAACCGACCAACTTCAGAAAGGTCGTAGCGTTGGATGTTGAAAAACATTGCCGTAATCAAAGACCGAGCGTTATCTGCGGTTGCCAAATCACCCGGGCGGATACGACGATAAACCTCAATAAATCCCTCATCAGAATTTTTTGAAATATCTTTATCTAAAGTATTCTGAATGTAGCGTGTATCCGGGTTAGTATCAATATCGGTAAATTGTTTTAAAATTTCTTCGTTGGTTTCAAATCCAAACACTCTTAAAAGCGCGGTAACTGGGACCCGGCGTTTGCGATCAATTTTAACACCAATCACTCCGTTCGCGTCGGTATCCAGTTCTAACCAGGCTCCTCGGTTTGGAATTATTTTCGCTCCATACTGTTTTCTTCCTCTTGACCTATCAGCGGAAAAAAATACGCCGGGTGATTTAATCAATTGAGAAACCACTACCCGTTCCACTCCGTTAATAACAAAAGTTCCACGATTAGTCATCAAAGGAAAATCACCCAAGTAAACATCTTGAGTTTTTATCTTTCCAGTTACCTTGTTTTTCAATTTTACTGAAACATAGAGAGGGGCTTCGTAGGTTGTGTTTCTTTCCCTCGCTGTTTTCTCATCATGTTTCGGTTGATCAAGATAATGATCTCCAAAACTCAAATCTAAAGTCTTTCCGGTAAAGTCTTGCGTTATTCCCAATTCTCCAAAAAGATCTTTTAGCCCACTTTCAAAAAACCAACGATAAGATTGGGTTTGGATTTCAATCAAATTCCCCAAAGGCAAGGCTTCGTGGATTTTGGTAAAAAACTTTCTTTTGTCCCGGGCAGATTTTTGAATCTTGCTAATCAACTGCCCGGAGGGAATTAAATTGTTATAACTAGCTCGTGGTTTGGATGACATCAAAAGATGCCCTTCTGTATACACAAAAAGGGCCAATTTATTGGCTCTACTCTAAAAGTAGTTATTCATAGACTTATTGTACCTTATAGAAAAATCTTGTCAAGTATTATCACTATTCCCCTTTAAAACAAGATCTTTTTTGATTTTGTAATTACTGGCGGTTGATTATATTTAGGTCTTATAAAAATTTTAGATTTTTTTAAATTTCGGCTAAATTTAGTCAAATTCTCTATTTTTTTACCCTGTTTTATACCTGAAATCGGGATATTTAGCACATAGGCTAAAGTATTGGCTGTAGCAACACCCGTTCGTATCCCCATAAACGATCCGGGGCCCTGAACCACCGCAATTCCAGACAAATCCTCAAGTTTTACCCTTCGAGTTTTCAACAACTTTTTGATTTGTGGTAATAACTTCTCCGAAAGATTACGATTGATCCCAAATATCAGCTTGTCAATCTTTTCTTCTCTAACCAACCCAAGCTCGGTTTTACTTGAATCTAAAGTATTTATAAATAGAAGCATAAAAAAATTACGACTTATAAATTATGATTTAAGAATAATGAATGAAAAATTCGTGTTCTTTCCGCCAAAAGCGGATCCTCCTCGAGTGGAAATTTATGCCTCTTACTTCTTAAATCTTCTTTATTTCCTCCCTCACCACCACTCGATCATCCCAAGGTATTTTTTTGCCGTTCCCTACCACCATATACTGTTCCGAACCTTTTCCGGTAATTAACACCAAATCTTTTTCTTTCGCGAGAGACAATGCTTTTTTAATCGCTTCTTTGCGATCTAAAATTTTAAAAAGATTTTCTCCTTCTTTTTTCCCCACCTGCTCTACCCCTTTGGCGACTTGATCAATAATCTCTTGTGGGCTTTCATCGTACGGGTCCTCGTTTGTAACGATTGCGATATCCGCGCTCTCTCCAACCAATTTTCCAAGCACCGGCCGACGCGACTTGTCTCGGCCTCCACCGGCGCTGCCAAACACATGGATAATTTTATTTTTTTCAAAAATTTTAACTGTCTCATATAAAAATTTCATCGAATACGGTTCCGGGGCATAATCTATCATGACCCGAAAGTTCTGACCTTCGTCAATCCATTCCATGCGTCCGGGAATTCCTTTAACTTTTGACAAAGACTTCGAACAAACCTCCAACGAAACACCGAGGCTGTTGGCAACCGAAATCGCCGCTAAACAATTTGAAATGTTTTTCTGGCCCAGCAAAGCAATCTTAAACTGTATCTCGCTGACTAAAAAATTACTGCCTTCAGAATTTGTTTGAATATTGCTTGCGACCATCTCCGCGTTCTTAGCTAAAGAAAACCTTAACTTTTTATCTACGTTAAAATTTACAAACTCATCTGAATGTTTATCGTCTCCATTGGCAACTATCAATTTTTTGATCTTTTTCCCATCTATATATTTATAAGAAAGTTTTTCCAAATATTGAAAGAGTTTAAGTTTTGCATTTTTGTAGTTTTCAAAACTTCCGTGTCGCTCAATGTGTTCCGGAGTCAGGTTGGTAAACACCGCAATGTCAAAATGAATAAACCGATGACGAGATTGCAAAATCCCTTCCGAGCTGGTCTCCACCACCACAAATTTGCAACCGGCTTTTGTCGCCTCGCGGATTTTTTTCTGTAAAAAAAATCTGCCGGGCATAGTCAGTTTGGTTTTATTGTATTCCTCTTTGCCAGCAATCTTTATATTGTAAGTAGAAATCAATCCGGTTTTGTGGCCGGCTTCCGATAAAATTCTTTCAATTAAGTTTACAACGGTTGATTTCCCATTTGTTCCTGAAACCCCAATAACAATGGTTTCTTTGGAAGGAAAACCATAAAACATTGCTCCTAAAAAAGCCAGGGTAAAATAATACCCGGACAACATAAAACGAGGTGTTACTTTTTTTATAAGCTGCTTCATTAAAAAATAAATTTTAAATCTAAAACCAAAATTTCGAATATCAGGTCTTATCCCCTGGGCAGAAATCCAAAAAAATGGTTTCGGGTTTGGATTTTTAGTCGCTGATTTGTAATTTAAATTTTGACATTTAGATTTCTACTCAAAACACCCTATTTACTTTCCTTACGGCCTTATAAACCTTGTACCATAGCTTATTATAAGGAAGGTCATAAGCCCCCATATATGACACCTCTTGCCCTCCAAAACCCTTCTTAAACCGGGTTATTCCACTCCACGCGTGATTTTTATGGGCACCTGTTGGAGCAACCCCTCCAAAATCATAAAATTTCATTCCTCGTTTTTTTGCGTTCAATATTACTGTCCACTGGATTAAATGCGGGGCCATAACTGAACGAAACCTGTCGGTGGAAGCCCCATGCAAATATGTGGCAGTGTTGGCAAAATAACTTACGATCGCGGCCGCTAGCGGCCTGGAATTGTAATACGCCACCAATAGTTCCACCGACCCTGATCGGCCCAAACTTTTAACTAAATTCAAATAATAATTATATTGGTGAGCCTTAAACCTGTCCCTTTTGACAGTCTCTTGCATTAAAAGCCAAAAATATTTTAGATCGACTGTTTCAACCGTTGATTTTACCTCGACTCCTTTTTTTTGCGCGAGCCGAATGTTGTATCGGGTTTTTAGCTTCATTTCGTGCAACAATTCTGCTTCCGTTTTTTGTAAATTTAGAAGGGTTGTGTCTTTTGGTTGAACCTCCCAATTAATTTTCTGAAAACCCAGATCAGAAAGATTAAAATTTTGATCATATTCAGAAACCAACGGGTCCACTCTTAAAAATAACGGCTTCTCCAAAACATTAATATCGGAGAGTTTATCTAAAAAAAGTTGCCAAACTTTTTCCAAATCGGTTTTTTGCATAACGACCGGCCCCCGCGGACAATACAAAAATGATTTGCCGCGTGGCAACGACATTTTTACCAAAGTCGCAGCCGCTCGAGTTTTACCAAGGTCACTGCTCACTATTAACCGCCAAACTTTCCGACCAAGTTTTTTTTGAAACTCCCCCCACGCCCAAGACTGCAGGACAGATGCGTTCTGCGAGACTAAAAACGAATCAAATTCTTTTTGATCAAAAATTTCTAAAACCTGCACCTTAAAAAATTTAAAGTTAAAAGTTAAAAATGAAAAATAGATCTTGAGCCGAGTTCAGAACGACACTACGTCGCGCTACCTCTTCCCTAACACTCTTAACGCTTCTTTTATTATACTGCCACTATCCAAATCTTTGCTAGATATTCTTTTCAAAACTTCGCGAGCCTCAAGCTTGCTGTAACCAAGCGCGACCAGAGCGTCTAAACTTTCTGACAAATCTTTTGAACTTTTCAAATCACCGGTCCCGATTTTTTCTTTCAACTCAACAACAATCCTTTCCGCTGTCTTTTTACCGACCCCTGAAACTTTAGTAAAAATTGACGGATCCCCTGAACCAATCGCCGAAGTGATAACTTCGACAGTTCCTCCTGACAGTACTGCTAAAGCGACTTTGGGACCAACTCCGGAAACCGAAATTAGGAGCTCAAACAATTCTAGCTCTTTTGGCGATAAAAATCCATATAAGGAAAACTGGTCTTCTCTTACATATGTACGAATATACAGTTCTATCTCTTGTTCCAAACGCAATTCCAAAAGCGAAGAAACGGGTATAAAAACTTTATACCCCACCCCTTGAGTCTCAACGGTTGCGTAATTAGCCTGTTTTGACAACACCGAGCCTTTTAAATAGGAAATCATATTTCTTTTGTTTACTGCTCTATTCTATTGTAACATTTCCACAATTGACAGGAAAAAAGAGTGTACTAGTATTCATTCGCCTAGCCGATTCGTGGTGTGGGCGAGTAACGCCGGGAGAGGGCGATGCTGGGACCGAAACCTTTGACAAGGTCTTAGGGTTGAACCAATTCGGCCTCTCCTGGCTAAAAATTACGGAGGGAAACAATTTAATATGCTGGGCGATCGTCCAATGGTAAGACTGTAGACTCTGAATCTGCCTATGGGGGTTCGAATCCCTCTCGCCCAGCCAAACTTTCAAGAGCGCCCTCTACGGTCGCTCTTTCTGCTTTTTAAAAACCTGTTATAATTATCTTGCTTAATTTTAAAATCCTATGGAAACAAAAAAATTTCTCTTTGTATCCTTCGATGCTTTAATAAGCGATGTCGCCTGGCAAGTAAAAAAAGAAGGGCACGAAGTTAAATATCATATTAAAAACTCGGAAGACAAAGATATCGCCGACGGGTTCGTGGAAAAAACTGACAACTGGGAAGCCGAAATCCCCTGGGCTGATATCGTGGTCTTTGACGATGTCTTGGGTATGGGTAAATGGGCCAACAAGGTCAGGTCGCAAGGAAAACTGGTAGTTGGAGGAACTCCTTATACAGACCAGCTTGAAGACGACCGGGCTTTTGGACAGGAAGAGCTAAAAAAATTCGGCATTCCGATAATCCCCTACCAAAATTTTACTTCCTTTGATGAGGCAATCGCCTATGTCCGCAATAATCCAAGTAAATACGTAATCAAGCCGAGCGGTGAAGCGCAAAATGTCAAACGTTTTTTATTTGTGGGACAGGAAGACGATGGGAAAGATATTATTCAAGTATTAGAAGCCTATAGAAAATTATGGTCTAAAAAAATTAAAGTTTTCCAGCTACAAAGAAGGGTTTCCGGAGTAGAGGTGGCGGTGGGAGCATTTTTCAACGGGCAAGAATTTGTTTATCCAATCAACGTTAATTTCGAACACAAAAAACTTTTTCCCGGAAACATCGGCCCTTCCACTGGAGAAATGGGCACTAGTATGTTTTGGAGTATACCAAATCGGATATTTAATTCCACCTTGAAAAAAATGGAAAAAAAACTCAAAGAAGAAAAGTATGTCGGATATATCGATTTAAACTGCATTGTTAACAGCAATGGTATTTATCCGCTGGAATTTACCGCCCGCTTCGGCTACCCTACAATCCATATTCAACAGGAAGGAATTATGATGCCGATTGGAGAATTTCTTTTTGGTCTTTCCGACGGGACTTTAAAAAAATTTAAAACCAGATCCGGTTTTCAAGTCGGAATCCGTCTGGTCGCCCCTCCCTACCCTTTCGGCGGACAAACAAAACAAGGAACTGATTCAAAAGATTCTGTAATCATCTTTAAAAAACCGGGTGGTCTTGAAGGAGTGCATATCGAAGAAGTAAAACTTGCTAATGGAGAATGGGTTGTAGCAGGCGCATATGGGGTCGTGTTGGTTATTGTTGGAACCGGACAAACCATGAAACAGGCCCAAGGCCAAGCCTACGGCAGGATTAAAAATATACTAATTCCCAATGCTTACTGGCGTGACGATATTGGCGATCGCTGGTTTGAGGATAGTGATAAATTACACAACTGGGGATATTTAAGAGAAATCTAATCATAAAATTTTCATAAAGTAACGCTGGCGCCGAAGTGATGGAAAGGATAGAAAGCGCCCTTTTTGAACCAACGCCGGAAACCAAAATTAAGAACTCAAACAATTCCAACTCTTCCGGTAAAGCAAAGCCATGAAGAGAAAGTTGATCTTCCCACACATAGGTATAGATAACTTTGAATTACAAAACTCCCCAAACATAATGTCTTTTAAAGGCAAAAGCCGAAGCAATCTCGCTGATTTTTTAAAGGATTGCTTCATCGCTAATGCTCCTGCCGGTGACAGGAATATCGGGGTTTTGGTAATTCACAGAGACAAAGACTTCCAGTTTTCCGGCAACTTTATATTTTAAAAGCAAGAAAACGGGGGAAAGAGGGTCAACCTAACTAATTTGGAACACATAAGTTAAGAAAGAGGTGGGTGATGTAAATGCTTCAGGTACATTAATCCTTGCCTGAAACTCCTTGAGTAGCCTGGGCAGGTGTTCTTTCCAGACATGATGATAGATTTTTCTGATAAATCTCCGTAAACGCATCCAGACGTTCTCAATCCGGTCGGTAGGTCTAAAGTGGCCCATACCATGATTACAGACCTCATACCCGTAACCAAAGAATTCCGATAAGTGCTCATAAACTGGATTGGCATCAGTACAGACTAAGGAAGCGGCTTGTACTTGATCTAAGATGAATCTGTCAGAAATGCCTTGCAGCCGGTCTGAAACAGCTCTCACAGCTACTCTACCACTGGTTTTTTCAATCGCGCCTAAGACGACGGTTTGATTGTCATGCTTTTTCTTGACAATGAATACCTCGTCAACCTCGACAGTACCGCCTAACACAGGCGAAAAATCAGGTAGAAGTGTTCCAAATCTCGTAAACCAGCGTTAGATTGTGGGGTAAGACAGCCCAGTAATTCTTTCAGTATCTTGAGGCGACAGCTCGGCAAGCCAAGCGGAGAGTAGGAACCATAATTGTTTTTCTGAAAGCTTGGAATGGGCAAAAGGCATGCATCGTTTCTTTGAAAATTTCAGCCTGCATTTTTTACAAAAATATCGACTTTCTATCTTGTAATCGTACCTTCTTGCGCATTTAGGGCAACGAATGCCCCGATGAAAGAAAATCTGCCGTATTTGTTTGGTTATTTGCCTCTCTGAAGGCAAGTGATGTAGAGTGGACATTGGAACATTGGTTAATGGTAGTTACCACTCTCATTCTAACCTTTATTCCATTTTAGTTGGAATCGCCCGAAAAAGAGGTATTTTGACTTGGCAACAAAATCCTGTTAGTCTATTTTGCTGAAACCAGATTGGAGGTTTTATGTCCGAGTCCGATGATGTTTATGAATTGTGCTTTTCCGCTATCGGGATGACGCGCGAGGGTCAGGAAGTGCGAGACCAAGTGCTTGCCCACTACCGGGTTCGTGTCGTTCCGGCGCAACATCTCTGCCCAACCTGCGGGCAGAATAACGCCGAAACCCATGCTGTCGAGATCCTCGGGGTCTTCGACGAAATCACCCAACAATCAATCGGGTGGGAAACCGGCGTTGGAGCCATGGTCGCATGGAAAATCTGCACGGCCCACAAAAACGGAAAACCGATCTGCCGAACACCTGCGTGCCTGGAAGATCTGAAATTCCAGCTGTCCTTGACGGCCGCCTCCTAACAATCGTCGCCTATCGACAATTTTTTTATTCTGGTCAAAACCCCTTTATCTTGATAAGATAAAAAGTGCTCTCAAAGTCTATTCGTGACATTTAGATGGGATTCGGATCATTTGGATCGCTATATTTATGAACAAATTTAAGCTAATATCAAAATTTAAACCGACTGGCGGCCAACCGCAGGCTATCAAACAATTAGTTTCTGGTATAAAAAAAGGGATGAAGAGACAAACCTTGGTTGGAGTGACCGGCAGTGGTAAAACCTTTACTATGGCCAATGTCGTCACTCAACTCAACCGTCCGACGCTGGTTATTTCACATAATAAAACTCTAGCCGCGCAGTTGGCAAGCGAGTTCCAAGAATTTTTTCCAAAAAACGCGGTCCACTATTTTGTATCATATTACGACTACTACCAACCAGAAGCCTACATCCCCCGTTCAGACACCTATATCGAAAAAGAAACAGAAATTAACGAAGAAATTGATAAACTACGAAACGCCGCCACGCAAGCCTTGCTTACCCGCCGAGATGTTTTAATTGTGGCTTCGGTTTCTTGTATTTACGGACTTGGTGAACCGGCTGATTATTTGGATCTTTCGATGGATTTTAAAATCGGGCAAACTATAAAGCGAGAAAAACTATTGCGCAGGCTTGTCGATATGCAATTTTCTAGAAATGATTTAGACTTGCGACGATCAAATTTTCGAGTGCGCGGAGAAATTGTAGAAATCGTCCCCGCTGATTCTGACCAGGTGCTACGGATAAAATTTTTTGGAGACGAAATAGAAAATATCGAAAGCCAAAATTTGTTAACCGGGGAATTGATTGAAAAAATGAACTCCTATAAACTTTTCCCGGCAAAACATTTTGTCACTCCTCGAGAAAAAATGGAGCGGGCGATCGTAAATATCCGACAAGAACTTTCCGAACGAATAAAATATCTCAAGAAAAAAGATATGATTTTAGAAGCGCAGCGCCTCGAACAACGAACTAATTTTGATGTCGAAACCATGATCGAGCAAGGTTATGTCAACGGGGTTGAAAACTATTCCAGGCACTTAGACTTTAGAAAAGCCGGCTCCCCGCCCTCAACCCTGCTTGATTATTTCCCGGATGACTTTTTACTTTTTATAGATGAATCGCACATGACCGTGTCGCAAATAAAAGGGATGTACGAAGGCGACCATTTTCGTAAAAAAACTTTGATCGAACATGGCTTCCGATTGCCGTCGGCTTTTGATAACCGACCATTAAAGTTTCCTGAGTTTTGGAAACGGGTTGATCAAACAGTTTTTGTCTCCGCCACCCCAAACCCGTATGAAATTCAAGAGAGCAAAGACGCCGCGCGCTCTGTTTCTTCCCTTTTGCGAGGGAGAGTTGGAGAGGGTGTTAAACTCGAAAAGCGACACCCAACCCGATTTGCCCCTTCCCATTTTAAAAAAGAAGAGTATAACGGCCTCGTAGAACAAATCATTCGCCCTACCGGACTACTCGATCCCACTGTTGAGATAAAACCGACCAAAAACCAGATCAATGATGTGTTAAAACAGGTGCGGGAGAGAATAAAGAAAAAACAACGAATTTTAATAACTACGCTCACCAAAAAAATGGCTGAGGAACTTTCTGAATACATTGCGGAAGAAGGAATAAAAACTACATACCTTCACTCCGAAATTGATACACTGGAACGGATCGAAATTCTGCGCGACCTGCGAACCGGGGTTTACGACGTTTTGGTTGGGGTGAACCTGCTACGAGAAGGACTTGATCTGCCGGAAGTTTCGTTGATTCTTATTTTAGACGCCGATAAAGAGGGTTTTCTACGCTCCATCACCTCTCTGGTTCAGTTAATGGGACGAGCCGCCAGGCACTCCGAAGGTCATATTATAATGTACGCCGACAAAAAAACCGGTTCAATGACCGGCGCTATTGAAGAAGTTACCAGGCGCAAAAAAATCCAAGAAGCCTATAATAAAAAACATAAAATCACCCCCAAAACTATTATTAAACAAATTTCAGATACCCGCCTTGCGGGTGCAAAGAAAAAAGAAGAAGATCAAAACAACAAACAACTGGGACTTTCTTTTGGTAAAATGGACAGAAAAGAACAAGCTCATCTTTTGGAAGAACTGCGAGATCAGATGGATTTATCCGCTAAAAACTTGGATTTCGAAAAAGCCGCCGAGCTTCGAGATAAAATCTCCGATCTCAAAAAAGTCAGGCAAAAGAAAAAACACCGGATATAGCCATGTAACCTGTAACATATATCATGCAACAGAGGACTTTGACAGATTTTACAAAACCTGATATTCTCCTAATTACCGTGTCGCGCTAATTATTTACTATCAACTAATCACTACAAACTACTCACTATTTCTATGCCCAATCTAAAATCCTCAATTAAAGCAATGCGAGTTTCCGGCCGCCGAAGAGAAATTAACGACAAAATTAAGGATAAATTCAAACAAGCTATCAAAGAATTCCGAAAAGCTGTAGCTTCTAATAAAATCAAAGAAGCGCAAGAAGCGATGAAAAAAAGCATGTCTGCGCTGGACAAGGCTGTAAAAAAACATACGATTCATAAAAACAAAGCCTCCCGCCTAAAATCCCGAATGGCTACAGCGCTTGCTAAACTAAAATAATATCGATGTCTTCTAACTACCAACTAACCACTACAAACTACTCACTCTCCTGGCCCTGGTGGCAAATGTTTTCTTTAGGAAAGTTAGTTTTGGAGATGTAATCGGAGTTATAAATTTCCATTTCGAAAACTGACTTTCCGCAAGGAAAGTTTTTTGATTTCAAATGGAGGAACAATAATGCCACTCATTAGAGTTGGGCAAGATGTTGTTTTAGACTCGGAATACAAAACCATTCCCCCAAACTCCCGGGGGAAAATTGTACAAATCGGAACGTGTAGTCTCCTTGTGCATTTTTCTTCTGTTGATGCCGGCAGGGTCGCTGAATTCAATCTTTCAAATGCTGCCGGACTGCTCACAGCAGAATTTACCGTTAGCCCTTAAGAGGCTAGCGGTTTTTTTATCCACCGATCGAACCTGTTTCACTCATTCCACAAAAGTAACGATCGTTACTAACGGACTTTGGATTACGAAATTCAATATTGTTCGAGCCTGCCTGTCGGCAGACAGGCTTGTCGAGAACTCAAAGCTTTCAAAACAAGCACAATTTTATCTTCTCGACCCTGCT
>Ga0210057_1001355_pt1 | contig 37357 bp, 37 predicted proteins | sample CryGeyCG2114_010_2_FD_183968 | JGI IMG/M metagenome (GOLD analysis project Ga0210057, IMG submission 183968) | Groundwater microbial communities from aquifer - Crystal Geyser CG10_big_fil_rev_8/21/14_0.10 (SPAdes) (version 2) | ecosystem: Environmental > Aquatic > Deep subsurface > Groundwater ... | reverse complement strand
GGCGGGACTTGAACCCGCACGCTCTTTCGAGCACAGGCCCTCAACCTGCTGTGTATTCCAATTCCACCACCTGGGCCAGGGGTTATTCCTCGGTTTCTTTTAATCTCGCTCTTTTTCCTTTTGCTCTCCTCAAATAATAAAGCTTTGCCCTTCTTATTTTGCCTCTTTTTAAAATTTCTATCTTCTCAATAGTAGGGGAGTGCAGAGGGAAAATTTTTTCGCAGCCAATTCCGGAAATTTCTCGCCTAACCGTAATAGTTGCCCCAATTTCTTTGCCGTGTTTTCTGGCAATGACTATTCCCTCAAAAGCTTGAACTTTTTCTTTTTCTCCTTCTCTAATTTTTTGATAAACAGAAACTGTATCACCCGGCCGAACCTCAGGTAGATTTTCTCTTAAAAACGGCTTTAAAAATGTAGTAATTTTTGTTGTCATGGTGGATTATTGTTACATTTCAAGTTTTTCCCTGCCCCGTAGCGAAACGCAGTTTCTGCTATTTGGGGTATAAGTTAATAATAACTCATTTCAGAAAATTTTTCAAACAAAAATTTTCTGATTTGGCGGCAAATTCTTTTTGTTCTTTCACAAAAAAAGAGCCTCCAGCAAAAGTGATTCACTGGAGGCTTTTTCCTTTTTCTTCACATTAAACTTTCTTTAGTGCGAAGAAATAAGATTAAACAATGCTCTTGCTCCTTCTTCCGGTCCCTTGGTTTCCCAACCTGATATCCCAAGTCTGGTTCGAATCTGGCCAACAAAGATACCGCTATCAAACGCAGCTTGAAAGTATTTGGATGTCAAATGCTCGTGAAGATCTCGATATTGGGGTGGACCAAAGATATTGGCAAAGTAGGTGTGCACGATACCGCTAGAGGTGGTTGTGCCTTTGGCCATTGTCATTCCCTCACGGAAAACCCGAATAGCCTTATCTTTAGAGCGGAAACGTTCAATAATAGGATGATTTTCATCAACTTCTTCGTAGTTATTGGCGTAAAGCAAGAAATCAATTGGGTAACCTCTCAATACGTTAGCAAGTGTTGTCACAGGTAGAACAGCACGAGCATTCATCTTCTGTGGGCTCATAATAATCGCTCGGTCGATTTGTCCAAAAGCATAACCTTGTTGCAGGTCATCAAGCCTGACAAAAGCTCCTGTTTCGGTTCCATAGCCCAAGAGTCTACCATTAGCATCAATTTTTAGTGAACCCATGTCGTCGGCAATGATGATTATGTTACGGATATTATACTCATCGCTAAGAACGCGAAATGCCTCTAAAGTTTCCGATTTACCTGCTGCCGTATCTCCAATTAGAAGTACCGTGGCTTTCTTACCATTCTTCAGAAGAATGTGTACCATTGCACCATGAAACGGCGTTCTTCCTCGTTTCATCATCACAATATTGTGCAATGTTAAAATCATCTTCTTGAGATAGCCGAAATAGCCGAATTCCAGCTTTCCCGGCACTGCTCCCACAAGAATGTCATTTTCCGTGTCATCAAAAAACACTGTCGGTAATGAGCCATATCTGTATAAGGCTTCTCCCGGAACTCCATAGGTGTAAATGGCATCTGGTTTTTTTTCCAAATCTTCGTCTTCGGCAAGTTCAAAGAGATTGGCTAAAGAGCAACCAAGCTCCATAAAGATTTGGTTAAAGAAGATGTGAATCAGTAAAGGACCAACTCTGGCCGGGTAACACAACCATTCGTTGACATTCACATTCCACCCCTCCAATGGATTCTTATCAACTTTCTGGAATTGTCCAGTACGTTTGTTCATCGGAGGGTCAATGATCAAAGGTGGATTCAAAAGTATTTGGCGAATCATTGGAACAGAACTAAGCATTGCGTATTGCCCACTTGGGTAAGGCCATTTCTTTTTGACCGCAATTAATGCAAGCTGGCTTCCGGCATGGACTTGACGATAAACCCGGCAATGGCGCCCTGTGATATTCTCTTGAATATCACGATAGGCAGCTCGGACTAGATGGGTAAGTTGTTCCACAGTTTCATTAAAAACATGATACGGTCTATTTTCTAGATTTTTTCTTTTTTTAACCTCCGAATAACAGACAAGGAAACGGTCAAAACTGCGCCAATAATTATAGAGCCCTTCCACAAAATCATTAAGAAGATTAGTGTTTCTTATAAAGATTCTTGTCTCCGGAGACATAGTTGCTACTTGATTAACGGAGACTTCGCCCAGCATTCGAAGGGTACTGATTAAGCGATCTACCATTTCTTCACGGATTTCTTCGCCGTTAAAAATACCTAGAAGAATAGAGTTGTGTTTATGCAGATGTTCAACGAATTTCTTCACAACTTCTGCAAACAATTCACTTGATAGGAGTTCCTTAGTCGTCTGACAAATACTTCCTTCGGTCCGCATAATACATTTGTCCTGCGTGAATATTACCTGACTTAATGACATAGCCTTTTCCTCCTTTCTTAAATTTTAAAAGTGTAGATTAAGTTAAACCTCCTCTTAATTTGATTCTTTATCTAAAATAATAATAGACGAAACTAAGAAAAAAAGCAAGCCCCGTCCCTTTCGTCTTTTATTAAAAGAAATTCCTAAATTGTTAGTCGCCTTATCCAAAAAAATTGCGAAAGGTGCGGGGCAAGTCTAAAACAAAAAACAGAAATTCTTGGAAATTTCTGTTGATAATTAATTTTTTTTTTTTTACTTATAAAATCTCGAAAGTGGATACTATAGGATTTGAACCTATGACTTCTCCCCACCAATTTTTTGTGGGCGGTACTAGACTCGAACTAGTAACCTCCCCGCCCTTTTATCTTGGGCTCGGCTGGACTTGAACCAGCGACCTTTGCAATGTCAGTGCAACGCTCTAACCCCTGAGCTACGAGCCCAAAAGGGCGGGGCGCTCTAACCATTGAGCTAACCGCCCGAAATTTCCCTCTTTTTCTTAAAAGATTTTTCTAATTTTTTAAAACAATCTTGGCAGATATGATACTTTTTAACAATATCTTTCTTATCGGGTGGACTAAAAATCAACCCACCAAACTTTTTCAATTCTTTACCGCATTTATTACAAATAGGAGAAATAGCCATATTTTTGTGGGCACGGTTGGACTCGAACCAACACCCTCGTTTTTATAAGAAACGCGCTCCGCCATTGAGCTACGTGCCCATTTTATTGTATTTGTCAGCAATAGCCTTTATAGCCATATGCATTTTTTCTGCAAGCTCTCCACCGCCAACCCTTATTTTACATGTTCCATGCCCGAATCCACCTTTATGATTTATTCTAAGGCTAGATGTTTTCTTAATATAAGGTTTTGTGAATTGGTTAAATGGCATATCTAAAGTTTTTGACCAAAATTGGATTTCTTTTTTGATGTCCATATCAGTATATAAATGCAATTGTATTTTTACTTTTTCTTTAGGAATTTTTAAAGATTTAGTAAGCCATGTAATAAAAAATTTAATAACAGAAGGATCGGTATTAGATATAGCAAGCTCAGTGAGACGGCTCTTTGACCCCTCGCCCCAATAGAGAAAAAGGCCGGCAAGCAAACTTTCTCGCTTAGTTAATGGAAAAATTGATCTCCTCTGTTTTTTATAAAACTGTTTTAGCCTATCTTCTCTTTTTTGCCGCATTGTCTCTCGGTATTTTTCAATAGCTTGCTCGCTCCGCCGCGCCCCTAACCTTTGAAGCTTTTTTATACTTTGTTTAGAGAGAGGATAACCTCGAAGCCAATAGCTTAAAGTACTTTTACTTACTCCTAAAATTTTCTTTATTTGGCTATAGCTCATCTCTTGTTTTCTAAGAGCTAAAGCTTTTTCACGATCTTTTAAGCGAGCCATAATTGAACCATTAGATTATTTGTAACTTAGTTGTATGCTCTATTGGTTCATTGTAGCACCAGTGTTTTAAAAGAGCAATATGAAATACCGTGTTTCATCACTGAGCTCTGCGCCCGTATTTTCACACGCGCCTGATTTTTACTTTTACCAATTCCCGTTTTTTTGGTAAGCCCCTCCCAAGTTTCTTCGAAATTTGGGAGGGCAAGGGTTGAGGTTTTTCGGCTTTTTTACTCCCAATCAATCCCTCAAATTCTTCTCTTTCAATTGTTTCTTTTTCAATTAATCTTTTGGCAATTTTCTCAAGCAAGCGCCGGTTTTTTGTTAAAATTTTCCGGGCCGTCTCTTCGGCATTTTTGACAAATTTTTCAATTTCTTTGTCAATTTTAGCGGCAATTTTCTCAGAGTAAGTCCTTCTTTCAACCTCCCTTCCCAGAAAGGCTAATTCCTCTCTTTCGCCAAAAGAGATAGGGCCGAGTGCTGACATGCCGTATTCTTTGACTAATTTTCCAGCCAATTGAGAAGCTCTTTCCAAATCATTGCTGGCTCCAGTGGTAATTTCGCCAAATTTCAACCTTTCAGCACAATAACCTCCTAACAAAGTCGCTAACTCTGCCAAAAATTCTGATTTAGTTTTAATTTTTCTCTCCTCCTTTGGTGACTTCAAGGTGTAGCCGGCAGCTAATCCTCTGGCAATGATCGAGATTTTCCTTATAGGTTCTGTCTCAGGCAAAAAGGAGGAGACCAAAGCATGACCGGTTTCATGATAGGCAACAATTTCTTTTTCTTTTTTTGACAAGATATGGGATTTTCTTTCCGGCCCCAGCAAAACTTTTTCAATTGATTCTAAAAATTCTTCCTGAAAAACTTGATGCTTATTTCTTCTGGCCGCAAAAATTGCCGCCTCATTGACCACATTGGCTAAATCAGCTCCGGAAAAACCGGGCGTTCTCTCAGCCACTTCTCTTAGATTAACATTCAAAGCCAGCGGCTTTCCCCGACAATGAATCTTTAAGATCTCTTCCCTTTCATTAATATCGGGCAAATCCAGAACAATTCTTCTGTCAAATCTTCCTGGTCTCAACAAAGCTGGATCGAGATATTCAGGTCTATTCGTTGCACCAAAAACCAGGACTTCTTCTTCTCGGCCAATTCCATCCATTTCTGATAATAATTGGTTTAAGGTTTGCTCTCTTTCTTCATGACCTCCAGTTACTCCTACTCCTCTAATTTTCCCAATAGAATCTATCTCATCAATGAAGATTATTGCCCGGTTTGCTTTTCTAGCTTGCTCGAATAAATTTCGGATCCTTGCGCTTCCCACTCCTACGAACATTTCGATCACTTCGGAAGCTGAAATTGAAAAAAAGGGGACATTAGCGGTAGAAGCAATTGCCTTTGCCAATAAAGTTTTTCCGGTTCCAGGCGCTCCCATCAAAAGGACTCCTCGAGGGATTCTAGCGCCTATTTGTAAATATTTTTTTGGATTTTTTAGAAAATCAACAATTTCTTTCAGTTCTTCTTTTGCTTCTTTCAATCCGCCCACCTCATTAAAAGTAACTTTCTCTTTTATTTTTCCGCCCGGGCCGAACAATTTAGCTTTGGCCCGGGTAAAATCAAAGACCTGACCAGCTCCGGCCCTGGCCTGGCGAAAAATCATAAAAAAGAAAAGCCCGAAAATCAAAAGGGGAAGCAAAAACAACAAAGGCATCAGCCAGGCCCAGACATCTTTTTTTTCTTTTGTTTCAATTTCAACTGCCATTAGCTTTTCTTTGTCTACTCCGTAGTTGAGCAATGACTGGGAGAGAGCTGCTTCCGGCTCTTTCATAGAAAAAGCTTTTGTTTCGTCCTGATAAATTATTTCCAAGGTATCACCCAAAACGGTAATCTTTTTTATTTCATCTCGATTGATTTTTTCAACTACCTGGGTTAAAGACAATTCTTTTTTCTTTTCAAAGGGTTGATAAAACAAAGAAAAAACCGCTGAAATGAAGAGAAAAATCAGTAAAATAACTAAAAAATTTTTCGCCAAATTTTTCATTACAGATTAAATATAACAAAAAATTCCAGAAAAATCACCTTGGTCTATCCCTCAACTAATTTTAAGCTCAGGCGGTGTTCCTCGGGTCTGATTTCTAAAATTTGAAAATCGTATTTTTTGCCGATTTTTAATTTTTCTTCCATTTTGGTCCTTAAACCAAATTCGGAAATGTGGCAAAGTCCTTGGATTTCCGGGCTTAATTGGACGAAAGCGCCAAAGGGATTAAATTTAGTGACCTTTCCGGAGACAATATCTCCTTTTTTATATTTTTTTTCAAGGTCCTGCCAGGGATCCTTTTTTAGGGCTTTTAAAGAAAGGGAAACCTTGTCGCCGGAAATATCAATGATTTTTACCTGAAGCACGTCTCCGACCTTAACAATTTCTGTCGGGTCTTCAACAATTTTCCAGTCCAGTTCCGAGATATGAATTAACCCTTCTAAATTTTCAGCACCAAAGCGGCAAAAAGCCCCAAAATCGGTGATGCCGGTAATTTCTCCCTCAACCAGATCTCCCTTTTTATAGTTTTTCAAAATTTCTTTCACTTTATCTAATTCTTTGGCTTTTTCCGACAGGATAATTTGCCCCCCCACTAAGTTTTGGTGGGAGGTAAGGTCTAAAATTTTTACCTCCAGTTCTTTGCCAACAAACTTTTGCAGTTCTCTCAAAATCTTGCTGGTATCTCCTTTTTCCACTCGGGGATAGTGCTCGGGCAGTAACTGGGAGACCGGCAAGAAAGCCGGAATTCCCATCACTTCAGTGAGCAGCCCGCCCTTATTTGCCCCCTTGATTTTAACTGAAATTTTTTCTCCTTTTTCTTTTTTTTGTCTCAAGACCTCCAGAGACAATTCCATTCCCGCCTGGCTGATTGATAATTCAATGTAACCTTCCTCAATTTCCAGGCTGATTATTTTGGCAAAGAGGTTGTCGCCAATTTTTAAATCTTTAATTTTGTCTTTGGCTTCATAAAATTCTTTTCCGTAAATTATTCCCGTACCAATTGGGCCCAAATCCAAAAACAATTTTCCCGATTCTTTAGCAATCACTTTTCCCTCAACAATCTCCCCAACCTTCGGCGGTTTCAATAAATCTTTTTTTTCCAACAATTCTTTCATAAGATTAAACTTACAACATTTCTTGAGTTTTTGCAATAGTTGTGATAAAATTAATTAACGAATTTGTATATTCGTAAAGATTCGTAATTCGTAGGGTATATGAATATTATTTGGCACGGCCAATCTCTATTTGAGCTCATTACTGCCCCGGCTAAAAATAGTTTTACCCGGCGAAGTTTTGCTTCGCAAAATTTGGCCGGGCAGATAAAAATTGTTATTGACCCTTTTTCTGAGGAGATTGGCTTAAAAGTTCCCAAATTGGAGGCCGATATCGTGTTAGTTTCCCACAGCCATCATGACCATAATAATGTTAAGGCAGTTTCGGGTTCACCCTCCCAAATTTCGGAGAAACTTGGGAGGGCAAGCCCTTTTTTAATTTCCGGCCCGGGTGAATATGAAATAAAAAATGTTTTTATCCAGGGGATTGCTTCTTTTCATGACGATAAAAAAGGAGAGGCGCGGGGCGAAAATACAATTTATACTATCGAGGCCGAAGATTTAAAATTGTGCCATTTAGGTGATTTGGGCCAGAAAGAATTGTCTGCTGAACAACTGGAAAAAATCGCTGAGGTTGACATTTTAATGATTCCGGTGGGAGGGATTTTTACAATTTCAGCCAAAGAAGCCCTAAAAATAATGTCCCAGATTGAACCGAGAATCACCATCCCCATGCATTATGCCTTACCTAAATTGAAGATTAAATTAGACGGCTTAGATAAATTTTTAAAATCATTGGGAATAAAATCAATTACGCCGGAAAATAAATTATCAATCAAGAAAAAAGATATCTCTCCAGAAGAAGCCAAAATCATTGTTTTGAAACCTTGATGAAATTTTTAGAAAAACTTCGAAATTTGCCAGAAAGGCAAAGAAAAATTATTTTGTGGACAGTGGTAATTATTATTGGGATTTTGCTTTTCATTTTTTATATTAAAAGCTTAAAGCTGAGATTAGAAAGTAAAAGCTACGAGGAAATCAGAGAGCAATTAAAAATACCGGAATTTCAAGAAAGATTAAAAGAATTACCAGGAATAGAGATGCCAGAAATTGAAGTTCCGGAAATTTCTGAGGAAGAATGGGAAAAGATGAAAGAAGGGCAAAATGAAGAAGAAATCAGGGAGTTAGAAGAGATATTTAAAAAAACTCAAGAATGATTTATGTAGAAGTTTATTATGGGAAATAAATTAAAACAAGTAAATACTCAAATAGGGTTTATCAAGCCAAGGGAGATTACCGAGGAGATGAAAGAGTCCTACATTGACTATGCCATGTCAGTGATTATCTCCCGGGCCCTGCCTGATGTTAGAGATGGCTTGAAACCGGTCCACCGTCGGATTTTGTATACAATGTTGGAGGATGGTCTGCGTCATGATGCTAAGTTTAGAAAATCAGCATCGGTCATTGGAAGTTGCCTCTCGAGATATCACCCTCACGGAGATATGGCAGTCTACGATGCTTTGGTTCGTATGGCCCAGGATTTTTCTCTGAGATATCCCTTAGTTCAAGGTCAGGGGAATTTTGGTTGTTTCACAAAAGATACTAAAGTTAGATTAGCTGACGGAAGAAATTTAAGTTTTGGAGATTTAATAAAAGAACAGAAAGAAGGAAAAAGACATTGGACTTTTACATTTAATCTAGAAACTAAAAAAATTGAAATTACCGAAATTAAGAATCCAAGATTAACCAGAAAGAATGAAAAGATAATGGAAATAACTTTAGATAATGGTGAGAAAGTTAAATGTACTTTAGATCACCAATTTATGACGAGAGATGGTTGTTATAAACAGGCCAAAGATTTAAAACCAGGAGATTCATTAATGCCTTTACCTTTTGCAACCAAAAAATCCGCTAATTTAAGCGGATCTTGGGAAACCGCGAGTAGTACCGGTACTCTGGAGTTGTCGTCTATCTTTAAGATAGCAAACCAAGAAATGTTGTCAAGTTCCCCAAACAAAAAACCGTGGAGGGCAGAGGAGTTGCACCCCTCGGCTTCTGGACGACAACTCCAAAGCCGGATATACTCGCCCCCCACGGCATTTCCATTAGATCACAACCATAAAGTTCTATCCACAAAAGTTCTTTCCAAAAAAGAAGATGTTTATGACTTAACTACCAAACCTTGGCATAATTTTTCTTTAGCCGCTAGAATATTTGTTCATAACTCGATTGACGGCGACAGCGCAGCTGCTTATAGATACACAGAAGCGAAACTATCAAAAATTGGCGAGGAGATGCTTAAAGATATTGAGAAAAACACAGTTGATTTTACTAATAATTATGATGGGACAAAAAAGGAGCCTCAGGTCTTGCCTTCGCCAGTTCCTCAGCTTTTATTGAACGGCTCTCTGGGAATTGCCGTTGGCATGGCCACCAATATCCCGCCTCATAATCTTTCTGAAGTTTGCGACAGTCTAATTTATTTAATTGACCATCCCAGAGCCACTACTGAAGATTTATTTAAGTTTATCAAAGGGCCTGATTTTCCGACCGGAGGTTTAATTTTTGACCAGAAGGTAATTATTGAGGCCTATTCTCAGGGAAAAGGACCAATTTTAACTCGGGGAAAAGCAGAAGTAATTGAACAGCAAAAGACCGGTCGGCAACAAATCATCATTTCGGAAATTCCGTATAATGTCCAAAAATCAGCCCTGGTAGAACAACTGGCCAACCTAGTTTCAGAAAAAAAGATAGAAGGGATTAAAGATATCAGGGACGAATCAGACAGGGAGGGGATGAGAATTGTTATTGATTTGCAAAGAGAGGTCTATCCCCAGAAGATTTTGAACCGGCTTTATAAATTTTCCGATTTACAAAAAACTTTTCATTTAAACATACTTGCCCTGGCAGAAGGAATTCAGCCCCGGGTTTTAAATTTGCCGGATTTATTAAATTATTTTATTTCCCACCGGAAAGAAGTTGTTCATCGCAGAACCAAATTTGATTTAGAAAAAGCCAGAGAAAGAACCCATATTTTAGAAGGGCTTCATAAGTGTCTGGCCAGGATTGATGAGGTAATTCAAACCATAAAAAAATCGGAAAGCCGGGAAGAGGCTCAGAAAAATTTAATCAAAAGATTCAAATTAACCCAAATTCAGGCCAATGCCATTTTAGAGACAAAATTATCTGCCCTGGCCAGGTTGGAAAGAAAAAAGATTGAGGATGAATTAAGAGAAATGCGCTCAAGAATCAAAGAATTGGCAGCGATTTTGCAAAGTCCCCAAAAAATAAAAGAAGTAATTAAAAAGGAGCTGTTTACTTTAAAGGAAAGTTTTGGCGATAAAAGAAAGACAAAAGTCATTGTCCAAAAAGTGGGCGAGATTGCTGAAGAAGACCTGATTCCTCAGGAAGAAACAATCATTACCCTGACTCAAGGCGGCTACATCAAAAGAATCAATCCCTCTCAATACAAAATCCAAAAAAGAGGGGGTAAGGGAATTCTGGGTATGAAGACAATTGGCGAAGATATTGTTGAACATTTCTTGACCGCCAATACCCATGATAGCTTGCTCTTTTTTACCGATTCGGGAAAAGTTTTCAGAACAGCGGTATTTGAAATTCCCGAAGGCACCAGAGCCCAAAAAGGCCGGGGGCTTTTAAATTTTCTAGAAGTTTCTCCTCAGGAGAAAGTTTTATCTCTTTTTCCTCTGGGCAAAAAAGACACAGATGAGGGAATAAGGTACTTAGTCATTGTTACCAAAAATGGTATAATTAAAAAAACTCCTTTGGCTGAATTTGAAAATATCAGGCGGTCGGGTTTAATTGCCATTACTTTGAAAAAGGGAGACTCATTAAGAAGTGTGCGGAAAACAACCGGTAATAATGAAATAATTCTGGTTACCAAAAAGGGACAGGCCATCAGATTTAAAGAAAAAGAAATCAGGCCGATGGGAAGAACTGCCTCAGGAGTGAAAGGAATTAGGGCGAAAAAAGGAGACGAAGTAGTCGGCATGGACATTGTTGAGGTCAAACCTCAACAACCCCAAAAAACCTATCTTTTAGTGGTGACAGAAAATGGTTATGGCAAGAGAACGGATTTGAAAGAGTATCGGTTGCAGGCCAGGGCAGGGGCAGGGATAAAAACGGCTAAAGTAACCGAAAAGACCGGAAATTTAGTGGCTTCAAAAGTTTTGACTTTAGAGGAAGATTTAATTATTATTTCGCAAAAAGGTCAGGTAATTAGAACTGAAATCAAGTCAATTCCGCGCTTAAGCAGGGCTACCCAGGGAGTGATAATAATGAAATTGGGAAAGGGAGACAAAGTGGCATCAGCAACCTGTATATAATATGCCAGATTTTTTAAATCCTTCAGAAGTTTTAAAAAAATTGAAGCTCCGCAAAAATATAATTGCCGCTGATTTTGGTTCAGGTAGTGGCGGCTGGGCAATACCTTTGGCCAAAATTTTAGAAGAAGGCAAGGTTTATGCTATAGATATCTTAGAAGAACCCTTATCAGCCTTGAGAGCCAAAGTAAAAATAGAAAAACTTTTTAACATTGAAACCAGAAAAGCTAATGTAGAAAAAGGAACCACCTTGCTATCTGATTCTTGCCATTTGATTTTAATGACCAATTTATTGTTTGAATGTGAAAATAAGAAAGCAGTTTTGGAAGAAGGGAAAAGAATTTTGAAACCCGGTGGAAAAATTTTAGTGGTTGACTGGCAAAAAGATAATCCCTTGACTCCGGAAGTAGAATTTTGTTCAATTGAGGAAATAAAAGAAATAGCCGAAAAACTTAACTTAAAATTGGAAAAAGAATTTGAAGCCGGAGTTTACCACTGGGGCTTGATATTTCAAAAATGAAAAAAATCACTCAAAAATGGCTAGAATTCGCTAAGGGCGATTTAGAAGAAGCCGAGATATTATTAGATTCGGCTAAAGGCGATTATTCATATCTTCTGGCAATTTACCATTGTCATCAGGCTATTGAAAAAATTTTGAAAGCAGTTATTGTAGAAAAAGGTAAAGAGATTAAAAAAATTCACGATTTAATCGTCCTGCTTGGAGATAGCGAGCTTGATTTACCGAGAGAGTTTCAAGAATACATTGATAAATTAAATCCTTATTATCAACCAACTCGTTATCCTGATATTCCTTATAAGGGACCAACTTTAAAATATAACCAAGAGGTAGCTCAAGGGCATTTAGAGAAAACTAAAGAAATATTTTCATGGATAGAAAAAAAATTAATGTCAAAAAAGTAATAAAAGAATATTTAAAATATTTCCCTAGGAATCTCAGGGTAAAAGGTGTATTTTTGTTTGGGAGTTATGCCACTGGTAAAATTAGAAAAGATAGCGACGTCGATATAATAGTGATTTCTCCGGATTTTGAAAAAATGAGTTTCATTAAAAGATTAGAATTACTATCCTGCCTTCGACGAAGTAAAATCACCCGTTCGATTCCAATGGATATTTTGGGTTATACTCCCGAAGAATTTAATGAAATTGACAAAGAATCAATTGTTATGAAAGAAGCAAAGAAAGAAGGAAAGATGATTTATAAAGCGCCCCAGTAAAATAAAAAGGAATTTGAGGCCGGCCTTTACCACCGGGGTTTAATTTTGGTAAAATAGAAAAACATGAAAAAAGGATTATTAATTTTAATTTTTCTTGGTTTAGTTTTACCACCGTCAGTTTTAGCCGTCACTATTGAAAATCCTTTAAAGGCAAAAACATTTGGGGAACTGATTAATAATCTTATAACTTTCATTTTTAATGTTGCTTTAATCATACTTCCTCTTATAATGGTTATTGCCGGAGCTTATTTTATGTTTTCTGGGGGCGACCCCGGACAAGTTCAAAGAGCAAAAGATTTAATTTATTATACAGGTATCGGTTTTATTATTATTCTTTTAGCCAAAGGGGTTATTGAGTTATTAAAGCAAACTTTGATAAAATAAAATTAAATTCACCCTGTTAAATAATTTTAAATTTTTTGTGAATATTCTATTATGTTTCATTATGTATATGTTCTGCGATTTAAAAAAGATAGAAAATTTTATACAGGTTATACAAAAAATTTAAAATTAAGACTTGAGCAGCACCGAAAGGAAAACGTAGAATCAACAAAAGATAGAGGGCCATTTAAACTTATTTATTTTGAAGGATGCTTAAATCAAGAAGATGCTACTCATCGGGAGAAATATCTTAAGAGCTATTTGGGTAAAATGTTTTTAAGAAATAGACTCAAGTCTTATTTAACAGGGTAAAGGTCGAGCAAAGATTAAAAAAATAAAAAATGAAAATATGAAAAAAATTTTAGCAACTCTAATTTTATCAGCTCTACTGTTATCCACCGGAACCGCAACAGCACAAGAATATACGCCACCCGAAGATCTCGTATCGGCTATTGACAAGATTGTTAATATGCTTTTTACTTTCTTAATAATAATAGCCGTAGTTTTGTTTATTTATGGTGGAATTGTAATAGTGTCATCTGGTGGTGATGCAGAAAAAGTTACTCAAGGAAGAAATATAATTCTTTACGCGGTGGTAGGATTGGTAGTTGCTTTCTTATCTAAAGCTTTCGCGGCGTTTATAGAAAGATTTCTGGGTTAATAGCAGTGTTTGGGGAATTGGAATCTTTAAGTAAAGAATGTAGAGGTCAAACCTCTGCAGCCGGTTTTTGTCTAAATTATCTAAAAATCAACCCCGGGAAGCTGGAGACGATTTTTTATTTTTACTAAATGAGATAAAATTTAAAGAGCCCTCGTGGCGGAAATGGAATACGCGCAACGCTTAGGACGTTGTCCCGTAAGGGTTACAGGTTCGAATCCTGTCGAGGGCATTTTTTATATCTTCACTTTGATTCGGCGCCGTTTTTCTCTTAAGAGCTTGGGAATTCTAATAGTTAAAATGCCCTCTTTTATTATTGCTTCGGTTTGGTTAGGATCAACCTCGACCGGCAAAATCACCTCTCTGAAAAAGGGACCCCAGTAGCATTCCTGGGTAAAATAATCTCCTTCCTCCTCAAACGGTTTTTGCCGACTTCCCTTGATGTTAATAATATCTCTTTCCATTGAAATATCTAAATCCTCTGGTTTCACTCCGGCAATGGCTGATTGAATGACCAATTCGGTTTCGGTCTGATAAACATCAATTGCCAATTGTCCTTCTGGTTCAGGCCACTTTTCTTTGTCTTCCGTAGCTTTAGCAAAGGAGGGTTTCTTTTCTACAGCTTTTTCAACTGGAACTTTCTCTATTTTTATCTCTGCCGGCCTTGTAGGGAGCTTGCCTGCCTCGTAGCGAGCTCGCTCTGCTTCAGGGCTCTCCTTGGGGGTCTTAAGAACCCTTTTCTTTCTTGCCGGCTTTTCTTCCACTTCTTCCACTTCTTCTGCCGGTTTTTCAATTCCCATTCCTTTTTTAAGTTTTTCAAAAAAAGATACCATAGATCGATGCTAATATACGAATTGATACTAATTATACGAATTCGTATCATTAGTATGCATTAGTATATTGGTATCGCTTTTTATATTTTACAAACACTTTTCATTTTTTGCAACCCTTTGAAGCCAAAAGTAATAAAAATAGCTAAACCGATTAAAATAGTTAGGGGAATTAAGAATTTTAAACTTCCCCCAATTTCTATTATAGAAAAATTGTAGAGTCCATGCAAGACAATACTTATTAACAGCCCCAAAGAAATCAATTTTAATCTTTTCTCGGTTTTAAAAAGAGAGAGGGCTAAAAAATATCCTACCGTTCCAGAAGTAAGGGCATGTAAAAAAGTTGCTCCCAGAAATCGCAAAGCGGAAATTTCCAAGGCCTGGGGTAAAAAGAGTTGCGAACCAAAGCCGAGTAAAATCAAAATGTTTTCTGAAGCGGCAAAACCTAAAGCGGCAATTATCATATAAAGCAGGGCATCAATTGGTTCGTCAAATTCTGAGCTTAATAAAACTTTTTCTTTGACCACTAAAAATTTCATTGTTTCTTCAATCAGGGCCACCCCCACAAAAGTGTTTAAAATAGCTAAATAAATTAGAGGAAGATTTAATTTGGCAAAGGTTTTGAAAATCCCCATTTCCAGAAAAATAGCCGGCAGGGCGGCCAGCATTCCGTAAAAGAAGATTTTCAAGACCATTCGGTTGGATTCGGGATGAACATCCTTGCGGAGATAAAAAAGGAGCCAGATGATACTGGGTAAGACGCCGAAGATAATGGCAAGGGAATAACTCATTTAAGAAATTGGAAATTTGGAATTAATTAATCAATTCCATAACTAATTTCTAATTTGTGGCCAGTTCTCAATCATTAAGCACTTTTTTTTCTTCTTTAATGGTAATTTTTGGTAAATCTCCTCAGTGATAAAGGGAATAAAAGGATGCAAGAGTTTTAAAGAGTTCAACAATACATATAATAATATCTTCTGGGTGGTTTTTTTGTCTTTTTGTAATTTGCTTTTTTCGATATAAACATCGCAGAAATCGTGCCAGAAGAAATCATAGAGCTTGCGAGAGGCCGGGCCAAACCGAAAACTCTCCAAGTCTTTATTAACTGAGTTTATTGTTTTATCTAAAGCCCTTAATATTTTTTTATCAGCTATAGTTTGGAATTTGGAATTTGTTTGGAATTTGTTTGGAATCTGTTTGGAATTTGGAATTTGAAGCATCACAAATCTACTAGCATTCCAAACTTTATTACAAAATTTTCTCCCCATCACAATATTATCTTCCACAAACCTGATATCCTGACCTCCCATAATCTGCCAACTAATGCCCCAGCGAGTGGCATCGGCTCCGTATTTTTCAATCAGATTTATTGGGTTAATTCCAGTACCAAGAGATTTGGACATTCTTTTTCCTTCTCGGGTTAAAACCGTGGCATGAATATAAACATTTTTAAATGGCGGTTTTTCCATAAACTTCATCCCAGAGAAAATCATTCTGGCCACCCATAAGTTTATAATGTCTCGATCGGTACTCAAAACATCAGTTGGATAAAATTTTTTTAAATCCTTTGTCTTTTTTGGCCAACCCAAAGTGGCGAATGGCCATAGAGCCGAACTAAACCAGGTATCCAAGACATCTTGCGAGCTCTCAATAGGAATTTTATGTCCCCACCAGATTTGTCTTGAAATACACCAATCTTTAATATTTTTTAGCCAGACAAAATATATTTTCTCCCAACGTCTGGGAATAAAAAGTACGCGTCCCTTTTTTACGGCTTGGGTTGCCATTTTTGCTAATTCTTTCATTTTCAAAAACCATTGCTCAGAAGGTAATATTTCCAGGGTTGTGTTACAACGATAGCATTTTGGCAGAGATAAGGAATAATCCTCAATTTTCTCTAAAAGCCCCAATTTTTTCAAATCCTCAACTATTTTTTTCCTAACTTCTAGAATTTTCAACCCCTGGTAAAAAATAGGGACGTGTACTTTTTTTCCAGCAATTTTAGCTTTTTCACTAATTACCTGAACCATTGGTAGATTATGCCTTAAAGAAATCTCATAATCGGTTAAATCGTGAGCCGGAGTAATTTTTACTGCACCGGTGCCAAATTTTGGATTAACCAGTCTGTCAGCGATAATTGGAATTTCCCGATTAACTAAAGGCAAAATCGCCTTTTTCCCAACCAATTTTTTATATCTCTCATCTTTGGGATTTACCGCCAAAGCCGTATCACCTAACATCGTCTCCGGCCTTGTCGTCGCCACAATAATATAATTTGCACGGGTTGAACCCGTGTATTTTTTGGCTAGGGGGTATTTGATATACCAGAGTTTTCCTCGCTCTTCTTTATACTCTATTTCAAGGTCTGACAAGGAAGTCTGGCATCTCGGGCACCAATTAATCGGTCTTTTTCCTCGATAAATCCAGCCCTTTTTATAGTAATGTAAAAAGGCCGCTTTTACTGCCTTTGAATATTCTTTATCTAAAGTGAATCTGGTTCGCGACCAGTCCAGAGAACTTCCCAATTTTTTGAACTGTTCCAAAATAATATTTCCGTATTTTTCCTTCCACTGCCAGGCTCTCTCTAAAAATTTTTCCCTGCCCAGAGCAAAGCGGGTTAATCCCTCTTTTTTTAATTCCTTTTCCACTACATTTTGAGTAGCAATGCCAGCATGGTCAGTACCTGGCAGCCAGAGAGTTTTAAAACCAGCCATTCTTTTCCAACGGATTAAAATGTCTTGAATTAAGGTATTTAAGGCATGGCCCATATGAAGGGAACCGGTAATATTTGGCGGCGGAATAACAATTGTGTAGGGTTTTTTATGGCGTCTCGGTAATTTATCAGGATTAAAAAACCCACTCTTTAACCAGAGATTATAGATTTTTTCTTCCACCTCTTTTGGCTCGTAAGCCTTTGGTAATTTCATATTTCCTTATCTTATCAATATTCTTGATTTTTTTCAATTTTTGAGTTAAAATTATAATAATTTGGCCCTGTCTTCTAGTGGTTAGGAAGTCGCGCTTTCAATGCGAAAACACGGGTTCGATTCCCGTCAGGGCCGTATGGATTATTTAAATCTCTCTCGGGCTCAGGACCTCAAAGATAAAAAAGAAAAAATTCTCTATCGGTTTTTTGAAATTCTGCCCGGACTTTTCTCCTGGACGACTTTGGCAGGAGTTTTTATTTTGTCCTGGCTGGCGCCAATTGCGGTGGCTATTTTTATTATTATTTTTGACCTTTATTGGTTATTGAAAGTTATTTATTTGTCTTTTCATCAAATAGCCAGTTTTCGGCAAATGAAAAAAAATCTGAAAATAAATTGGCTGGAAAAACTTTCTAAAATACCCAATTGGCAAGATATTTATCATTTAGTAGTTTTGCCAATGTACCGGGAAGAAGCTGAAATTGTTAGAGCAACTTTTCAATCTTTGGTAGATTCAGACTATCCCAAGGGAAAAATGATTGTTGTTTTAGCCACTGAAGAGAGAGCAGGTTCTGAAAGTCAGGAAGTGGCAAAGAAAATTCAAGCAGAATTTGAGAAAAGATTTTTTCAATTTTTAGTGACCCGCCATCCTCAGGGAATCTCAGGTGAGGTTGTCGGCCGAGGGTCCAATTTAGCCTGGGCAGTTGGTCAAGCAAAAGAATTAATTGATAAATTGGCAATACCCCAGGAAAACATTATTGTTTCCGGCTTTGATATTGACACCCGGCCCGCGCCTCAATATTTTGCCTGCCTGACTTATCATTATTTGACCGCCAAAAATCCCTTAAAATCTTCTTATCAGCCCATTCCGGTTTACAACAATAACATCTGGCAGGCCCCGGCTTTTTCTCGGGTCATTGCCACTTCTGGCACCTTCTGGCAGATGATGCAGCAGGCTAGACCAGAACAATTGGTTAGCTATTCTTCCCATTCCATGCCCCTTAAAATTTTTGAGGAAGTTAGTTACCCTTCAAATTTGGTTTCTGATGATTCGCGAATTTTCTGGAAGTCATATTTAGCTTTTGATGGCGACTATCGGGTAGTTCCTCTCTATTACCCGGTTTCAATGGATGCCGTCTTGGCCAAAAATTTTTTCCGAACAGTTATTAATCAATATAAACAACAAAGAAGGTGGGCCTGGGGAGTAGAAAATATCCCTTACCTTCTTTACGGCTTTTTAAGAAATAAAAAAATTTCTCTTTTTGAGAAATTTCGCCACTTTTTTATTATTTTTGAAGGATTCTGGTCCTGGGCAACGGCCGCTCTTTTGATTTTCCTTTTGGGTTGGCTGCCTTTAGTTTTGGGCGGAGAAAGATTCAATATTACCCTTCTTTCTTATAATTTACCAAAATTGACTTCTACTTTAATGACCTTGGCGATGATTGGCATGCTGGTTTCTGGCATAATTTCTTTTTTACTTTTACCTCCCCGGCCAAAGAATTTGGGTGAAGGGTGGGTGTCATCTAAATTAAAAAATCTTTCAATGATTTTCCAGTGGTTTTTGTTGCCAATTACCTTAATTTTTTTTGGCGCCTTTCCGGCCTTAGATAGCCAGACCAGATTAATGTTAGGAAAACCTTTGAGTTTCTGGGTCACTGAAAAAATTAGAAAATAATTATTCTAAATGTACTCTTTGCCGGAATTGGCTTAATTTTTCCCTTAATAAGGGATATTTTTTTAATTCCGGGTCTTCTGCCAGGATTTCTTTAGCAGCCTTTTTAGCTTTCTCGACCAGAAAAATATCTTTCAGAGAATTCATAGCCAGGTCAGGAATTCCCCATTGCGATTTACCAAAAATTTCACCCGGTCCCCGAATTTCCAAATCTTTTTCAGCCAAGGCAAAACCATTTTCCGAAGTAATCAGGGCTTTTAATCTCAGCTTTGTTTTTTTGGCTGGCGAATCAGTAAATAAAAAACAAAATGATTGATGTTCACCCCTGCCTACCCTTCCCCGAAATTGATGTAATTGAGATAGGCCAAATCTTTCTGCTCCTTCAATCATCATCACCGTGGCATTGGGTATATCAATTCCCACCTCAACCACCGAAGTGGAAACCAGAAGGTTAATTTTTTTATTTTTAAAATCTCTCATTATCTTTTCCTTTTCTTCTGGCTTCATTCTTCCATGGAGCTGAGCGATTTTTAAATCAGGAAAAATTATTTTAGAAAGTTTATCATATTCCTCTTTGACTGCTTTCACCTCCGCCCAGGATAAGTCTTTGGTTTTTAGCTTTTCATTTTGAGCCTCAATCCTCGGGCATATCACGAAGACCTGTCTCCTCTCTTTCACCTGTTTTCTAATAAACTGGTAAGCTGCCTTTCTTTTTTCTGGCGGAATAACTCTGGTAATTATTTTTTTTCTCCCTTTTGGCAATTCATCTAATAAGGATAAATCCAGGTCGCCATAAATTGTTAAAGTTAGGGTACGGGGGATAGGGGTAGCGGTCATTGAAAGCAGATGAGGAATAGCCAAGCTATTTTGACAGAGTTTTGCTCTTTGTTCCACCCCAAATCGATGTTGTTCATCTAAGATTACTAAAACCAATTTTTTAAATTTGACCCCTTCCTGAATTAAAGCATGGGTACCAATTAAAATATCAACTTTACCCTTGGTTTTTTCATTCCCGGTTAAAAGGCCAATTTTTATCCCAAAATCGTTTAATAATTCTTTCATTGTTTTAAAATGTTGTTTTGCCAAAATTTCAGTTGGCGCCATCAAGGCAACCTGATACCCAGATTTGACCACATTAAGGGCAGCCATTGCCGCCACCACTGTTTTTCCTGAGCCAACATCTCCTTCTAATAACCTATTCATTGGTCTTTCTTTTTCCAGGTCCTTTAAAATTTGCCAGCCGGCTTTTTTCTGGGCATCGGTTAATTTAAAAGGTAATTTTTTCACAAAATCTTTAATTAGATCCAACTCTAAGGGAATTTTAACTGCCTTCTCTCTGGCTAATTTCAATCTCTCTCCCAAAACCAGAAGCTGAATTGTCAATAACTCCTCAAAAGAAAATCTTTCCCTGGCCTTTTTTGCCAGCTTCATTGAATCGGGAAAATGAATCTGCCAGATGGCTTTTTCAATTGGTAACAATTGCTGTCCGATTCTGATTTTTTCTGGCAAGGTATCTTTAATTTTATTTTCTAATTGAATCAAGAGAGGCTTAATGATAATTCTTAACCACCTTGAGGAAAGCCCCTCAGTTTCCGGATAAACCGGAACCAACCTTCCCGTATGAGTTAAATTCGAAATTCGAAATTCGAAATTCGAAATTTTTTCATAGGCGGGACTTGAGAGATATATTCCATCTTCGCCAAGAGCTACTTTTCCCGAGAGGGAAATAAAATCTCCTTTTTTCAAGACATTTATTAAATAAGGTTGGTTAAACCAGATTACTTTTATTGCTCCTGAATTGTCTTTAACTATTGCCTGGGTTAAAATCATTCTCTTTTTCCAGGTTCGGGTATTTTCGATTTCCAAAATTTTTCCATGGATGGAACAAGTCTGGCCAATTTTTGCTTGAGATATTGGAACCAAATTCGAAAAATCCTCGTAGCGATGAGGAAAGTGAAATAAAAGCTCGCTGACAGTTTTAATCCCCAACTTCTTTAATTTCTTTTGATATTGAGGCCCAATCCTGGGAATTTCCTCAATCGGAGTAGAAAGATTCATAAGTTAAATGGTGCCCTCGGCAGGAATTGAACCTGCACTCTCAAGCTCCGCAAGCTTGCATTTTTTCCATTAAACTACGAGGGCAAATACTTTTTAAATTTATCATAAAATTTACTTCTTTTCAAGTTGACTTAATTTATTCAAATAGGTAAAATGAAAATACAGGGGAGGAGTGCTCCGAATTTGGCAAGGAAATCGGTTGCTAACCGATCGAGCGTGTAAAAAGCGCTCTTGTGGGTTCGAGTCCCACCTCCTCCGCCACCAACATTTTCTATCAAGTGACCCATCTGCCTAAAATTTTGATACCACTTTTTAGGGTTATATGGAGGGTTGCACCGAATGGTAAGGTACCGCTCTTGAAAAGCGGCGGGTAGCAATACCCTTGCAGGTTCGAGTCCTGCACCCTCCGTAATAAAAAACCGGCCTGGCCGGTTTTTTAAATATGTGCTAGATATGTCCAAGGTAGAACCTTGGAAGTTCTAAAATTGGTCGTCCTCGGGCCTGGCCCGGGCAATAACAATGCCGATAATTTCTTTGGCGCCGGCTTCTCTTAATACTCTGGCTGCTTCTTCCATGGTTGAACCGGTGGTATAAACATCATCAACCAGTAAAATTTTTTTCTCTTTTACCAACTCCGGGTGTTGGTAAGAGAAGGTTCCTTTAATGTTTTCTTTTCTTGTCTCAGTGGTGAGTTCCACTTGAGGAATTGTCTCTTTCGTTTTTATTAAGCAATTAGGAATTAAAGGAATTGCCAGAAAGGAGCTTAGCTCCTTGGAGATTTCTTCGGCTTGATTGAATCCCCGGCCTTTGAGCTTCCTTTTTTCGAGAGGAACTGGTATTATGGTAAAATCTTTAAAACTTGGTTTATTGTCTAACAATTGAAGGTGTTCTATGATTAAAGAAGAAAGAGTGGGGGCTAGTTCTCTAACAAAGGGTTCGTATTTAAATTTCTGAATTAGATTTTTAAGTAAGGGATTGCGGTAATCGAGAGCGCAATATAAATCTTTAAGATTCTGGCTAGAGCATATCTCATGAGACCTTGAAATCTCGAGAGTACTTTTGCAATCTGGACAAAGATAATTTCCCTCCTTCTGGCAACCAAAGCAAAATTTGGGAAAAAAAAGTTCAAGCAAGAAGTTTGTGAATTTCTCTGGTAGCATTTTTCTTTTATTTATAGTATGCTAAAATAAGAAAAAACCAAAATATGTTTTTGCCAAAGATATTATTGCCAAAAAAATTTTTAGGGATAGATATTGGTACTTCAGCAATCAAACTGGTGGAATTGTCCTGTCGGAGAGAAAAAAAGAAATTGGAAAACTATGGCGAAATAAAAGCTGAGGCTATTTTTGAAAAACCATTTCGGACATTTGAAAAAAGTACCCTCTTTCTTTCTGACCAAGAGATTGCCCAGGCAATTAAGGGGTTAAAAGAAGAGGCGAAAATTAAGACCCGCGACAGCATTTTTTCCATTCCTGATTTTTCCAGTTTTTTTACCAATTTTGAGTTGCCACCAATGACCAAAGAAGAGCTTCCCCAGGCAGTAGTTTATGAGGCCAGACAACACGTTCCCCTTCCTTTAGGAGAGGTAACCCTGGACTGGGAGGTAATTGAGGGTAAGGTTTCAGACCGGGAAAAAACCAGACTAAAAATCCTTTTGGTGGCTGTTCCCAATGAGGTGATTAATCAATATCAAGGAATTGCCAGAATGTCTGATCTCCAAATTCTGGCTTTGGAAGCTGAGGTCTTCGGTCTTCTTCGCTCTCTAATTCCGGCCGTTGAAAAAAGAACCCTTTCCATTGTTGACATTGGCGCTCGGACCACTACCTGTAGTATAATAGATAAAAGGGTCCTTAAAGTATCCCATAGTTTTGACTTTTCGGGAGATGATTTAACGGAAAGAGTGGCCAAAAGTCTTTCTATTGATTACCAAACAGCCCAAAATCTTAAAGAAAAATATGGATTAGCAGATATTCCTCTACCCCTTACTAATATTGGTGCCCCTGTGTCAGCAAAAAGCATTAAAGAAATTTTACTTCCCTTAATTGATGTCATTTTAATGGAGATAGAAAAAATTAGCCGCAATTTTTATCAAACAGAAGGCAAGGAAGTTCAAAAATTTATAATAGCTGGCGGCGCCGCCATCATGCCAGGGCTAAGAGAATATTTTGGAGATTTTCTTAAAAAAGAAACGGAGATTGCCAATCCCTTTTCCAATATTTTTTATCCCCCTATTCTTGAGCAAACTTTAAAGAAAATGGGCCCTTCTTATGCCATAGCAGTTGGCACGGCATTAAGAGGATTTGAGTAACATGGTTGAAATCATACCCAAACCAGCGGCAAAACTGCCTAACTGGCAAAATATCCTTTTTTATTTTTCTTTTGGTCTTCTTTTGATGACTGTTTTAACCTATTTTATTTTAGACATCTATCTGAACAAAGCAGAAACCACCTCAAAGAATTTAGAAGAAACTCTGGCCAGAGAAAAAACGGCTGAAGAAATTGTCCTGGAAAAGGAAGTTTTTGGCTATCAGAGAAAAATTGAGGGTTTCTCAAAACTAATAAACCAGCACCTTTTCTCTTCAAAATTCTTTGAATTTATTGAAAAAAACAGTCATCCTCAAGTTTGGTTTTCCAAGCTGGATTTAAATCCGGTGAAGGGAGAGGCAAAGCTGACTGGCGAGGCCGAGAATTTCACCATCTTACACCAGCAACTTCAGATTCTCAGAGCCAACCCCTTAGTGAAAAATCTCAATTTAGTCAAAATTACCATTGGGAAAGAGGGCAGAGTTAATTTTGAGCTAAATCTTGACCTCGACCCCGACCTATTTAAATGAAAAGTAGACCATTCATCATTGTTGTTTTTCTTTTTTTAACCCTTGCCATGGGAATAGGATTGATTTGGCCAAAATATCAGGAGTTAAAGTTCTCGGAACAAAGAAATGAAGAAAAAAGAGCTGAGATCGCGGGGAAAGAAGAATATTTTCAAGATCTAAAAAAGGCGGCCGAAGCACTTAAAAATTATCAAAATCAGCTTTCTAAAATTGATTCCGCCTTGCCCCCTGACCCGGGTTTAGAGGTTTTATTCAATTTTCTCCAAAAAGCCAGTTCTCAATCCGGCCTGGTTTTAACCGATATTAAATCTTCAGTTACCAGCAAGATAGCAGACCTGGAAGGACTCAAAGAAACCGAACTATCTTTGGTAGTTTCCGGTGCTTATACCTCGTTTAAAAATTTTCTTTCGGTTTTAGAAATGACTGCCCGGCTGATTGAGGTAGAATCTATTTCTTTTTCTTCGAGCGAGAAAGAAGGCCTCCAGAAATTTAATTTAAAAATAAAAGTTTATAGTTATTAATATGGCCATCACCTTTATTGAAAAAAGAAGAAGGTTAAGATATCTATTTCCGGTTTTGGCAATTGTAATTTTAATTACCGCTATCGTCCTTTGGCAAGGTTTTTTTGTTGAAGAAAAACCGCTTTTGCCACCGATTGAAGTACCGGTCAAAAAAATAGAGATAAATTATGAAATTCTCAAACATCCCCTTTTAGAGAAACTTCAATTTTTTGAGGACATTTCTCCTTTTGAAGGGGAATTCGGCCGGGAAAACCCTTTCTTACCTTATTGATTAATTTAATGAGGTAAAATAAAAAAGAAATCAGAAGCTATGACTTTAATTCAGCAACTACTAAAAAAAGGAATAATTGGTAAGGAACAGGCCACTTCTTTAGAATTTGAGGTTAAAGAAACGAAAAAAAAGGAAGAGGAGTTGTTGATTGAAAAGAAAATTGTGGCCGAGGATTTTTTATTTTCTCTGAAAAGCGAAAACTTAAAAATACCCTTAAAAACAGTAGAGGCTGAAGAAGTTCCCTTGGAAATCTTAGAATTGATTCCTGAAGAGACGGTCAAGTATTATCAAATGGTTCCTCTTTCTAAAACGAGAAACTTTTTGGAGATAGGAATGGTCTACCCCGAAGATTTAAAAGCCCAGGAAGCTCTGAAATTCTTAGCCCGCCAGGGAAAGTTTAATTATCAAGTTTTTCTCATTACTCCCACCACCTTTAACGAGCTTTTAAAACAGTATCGGACTTTAAAAATAGAACTGGGCCGGGCCCTGGAGGAATTGAAGGTTGAATTAAGGGAAGAGAGAGTGCCTAGAACAGTTGCCGAATTTGAAAGATTGGCTGAAGAGGCTCCGATTACTAAAATCGTGGCTGTGATGTTAAGGCAGGCGGTTGATGGCCGGGCCTCTGATATCCATATTGAACCTGGTAGAGAGAAAATGAGAGTCAGATTTCGCTTGTTAGGTCAATTACATTCTTCGATTTTTTTGCCCTTAAGAATTCATCCAGCTGTTATTGCCAGAGTTAAAATCCTCTCCAATTTAAAAATTGATGAAACCAGAATCCCCCAAGATGGTCGATTTTCTGCCAAAATTGATGAAAGAGATATTGATTTCCGGGTTTCCACTTTCCCAACTGCTCTGGGAGAGAAAGCCGCCATCAGGGTTTTAGACCCAACGGTTGGCATGAAGAAATTTGAAGAATTAGGCCTGGAAAGGAGAAATTTTGAAGTGGTGAAAAAGGCAATCAAAAGACCCTATGGTTTGATTTTAGCTACCGGGCCAACCGGTTGCGGCAAAACCACTACCTTATATGCTCTTTTGCAGATCTTGAATAAAGAAGGAGTAAATATTGTTACTTTGGAAGACCCGGTGGAATACTTTATTGAAGGGCTTAACCAATCCCAGGTTAGACCGGAAATTAATTATGGCTTTGCCCGCGGTCTAAGACAGATTGTAAGACAAGACCCCGATATCATTATGGTTGGCGAAATCAGGGATGAGGAAACCGCCTCTCTGGTCACCCATGCCGCCCTGACCGGCCACATTGTCTTGTCAACCTTGCACACCACCGATGCCCTGGGCGGAATTCCCAGATTAATTGACTTGGGAATAAAACCCTATTTAATCCCACCAGCCTTAAGCTGTATTATTGCCCAGAGATTGGTCAGAAGACTTTGCCAATCTTGTAAAAAAGAGACAAAGCCAAAAAAAGAAACCAGGAATTTAATCTTAAAAGAGATTGAAAATCTGCCGGCCCAGATTAAGAAAGAAGTAAAAATTCCTACCCCATTGAAAATTTTTGAGCCAGCCGGTTGTAAGAAATGTAATCAAAAAGGTTTTTCCGGAAGAATTGCTCTTTTTGAGATTTTGGAGATGACCGGCCAGCTGTCAGAAATAATTTTAAAAGCACCGACCATTGAGAATCTTCAGCAAGAAGCCAAACGCCAGGGAATGATTATCATGTTCCAGGACGGCATCCTGAAAGTGCTCAATGGGACAACTACCATAGAGGAAGTCTTAAGAGTAGCCGAAGAGAAGTAATTATGAAATCAATTTTATTAATTGAGGACGACCCATTTTTAATAGACATCTATACCACTAAATTCAGGGAAGCTGGTTTTAATGTTGAGGTGGCTACTGACGGAGAACAGGGCTTGAGGAAATTGGCTGACTCTGGCCCGGAGGGAAAAAAATTTGACCTTTTAGTTCTGGACATTGTTTTGCCCCAGATTGATGGCTGGGAAATACTGGAAAAAATTGGAAATTGGAAATTGGAAATTGGAAATTTGAGAGATTTGAAAATTGTTGTCTTGTCTAATCTTGGTCAGAAAGAGGATGTGGAAAAAGCCTTCAATATGGGAGCCACTAAATATCTGATAAAGGCCCATTATACGCCAACGGAAGTGGTCGAAGAAATTAAACAAGTGTTAGAATAATATGCCCGATTACAATAATCAATTAAAAGAACTCCTATCCATCACCGTTGCTGAGCAGGCCTCTGACCTGCATTTATCAGTTGACCATCCACCGATTTTAAGATTGGCCGGCAGCCTTATTCCTCTGGTAAAAAAGAAAAAATTGTCTTCAGAGGATACCAAAAACTTTGCCGATAGTCTGATGACCGAAGAACAAAAACAAAGATTTTTAGAAAAAAAAGAAGTTGACTTTTCCTATAATTTTGTCGAGGAAGGGGCCAGATTCAGAGTTAATGTTTTTTTTCAGCGAGGAAATGTCTCTTGCGCTCTGAGATTGATTCCAGCCAGAATTCCTACCATCAAAGAATTAAATCTCCCTCCCATTTTGCACCAATTTGTCGTTCCTTCTCAGGGATTTATTTTGGTTACTGGTCCCTCTTCTCATGGAAAATCAACCACCTTAGCCGTCTTGATTGATGAAATAAATCATAGCCGGACCGACCATATCATCACCATTGAAGACCCGATTGAATATATCTTTGAAGATGATAGATCAATTATTGACCAGCGGGAAGTTTATCAAGATACTCTTTCTTTTGCCAGGGCCTCACGTTCTACCTTTCGCCAGGACCCGGATGTGATTATGGTGGGAGAGATGAGAGACCCGGAAACCATGGCTACGGCCATTACGGCCGCTGAAACCGGCCATCTGGTTTTTACTACTTTGCATACCAATTCAGCCAGCCAGACCATTCATCGAATTGTTGATTCTTTCTCCCCGGCCCAGCAAGGTCAAATCAGGGCCCAGTTATCGGGTTCCCTTTTGGGAATAGTTTCCCAGAGATTGATTCCCAGAATAAAAGGAGGTCTAATTCCAGCCTGTGAAGTTTTGCTTAATACCCCGGCTGTGGCTAATTTAATCCGGGAAAATAAAATTCACGAAATCCCTCTGGTTATTGAGACCTCGGCCGAAATGGGAATGATTTCTCTGAATAGGGCTTTAGCCGATTTGGTCAAGAGAAAAGAAATCACCCTAGAAAACGCCCTCAATTACTCATTGAGCCCGGCCGAACTGAAGATGCTAATTAGATGAAGTTTAATTACCAGGCCAGAACCAAAAAAGGAGAAATTCAAGCGGGAGTAATTGAGACCTCTTCTAGAGAGGCTGCCGTTTCCATTTTGCAGAAATACGGATTATATGTCACCATCTTAGAAGAGGTCGAGGAGATCCCTTTTTATGCTAAAAGAATAGCATTTCTTGAGAGAATTTCCCGGAAAGATTTGGTTTTATTTTCCCGGCAGCTCTCCATAATGTTTGGTTCCAAAGTAACTCTGATTGAATCTCTAAGGACCTTGGCCAGCCAGACAAAAAATTCTGATTTTCGAGAAAAAATTATAAAAATTTCTGAAGAGGTTGAGGGAGGAACTGCTCTCTCTTCAGCTCTTTCCAAATACCCCCAAATTTTCTCACCTTTTTATGTTGCCATGGTCAGGTCCGGCGAGGCCTCGGGAAAACTTTCTGAAGCCCTGAGTTACTTGGCCGAACACTTAGAAAGAGAATACCATTTATTCAACCGGCTTATGGGAGCAATGATTTATCCGGCTCTGATTTTCTTTGTCGTTTTAATGGTTTTGGCCTTAATGATTTTTTTTGTTATCCCCCAGTTGACCGGGGTTTTAAAAGAAACCCAGCAGGAATTGCCAGCTATCACTCAAATAGCTCTGGCTCTGACTGACTTTTTAAGAAAATGGGGCTTGATTTTTATTTTAATTTTGGTTATTTTAGTCCTTACCCTTTTTAGATATTATAAAACTAAGGCCGGAAAAGAATTTTTTGATAAAAGTTTTTTAAGGTTTCCTTTGATTGGTCATTTTCTAAAATTGATTTATCTTTCCAGATTTGCCGAGAACCTTTCCACTCTTATTTCTGCTGGCCTTCCCATCGCCCAATGTCTGGAAATTACTGCTAAAATTGTCGGTAACTCCCTTTATCAGGAAATTATTTTTCAGGCCCGAGACGAAGTCAAAAGAGGAGAGCCAATTTCTTCAGTCTTAGCTCGTTTTCCCGAAGCTTTTCCGCCGGTCTTTACCCAGATGGCCTTAGTGGGTGAAAGAACCGGAACTTTGGACAAAACTTTAATGAACCTAGTAAGTTTTTATCAAAAAGAAACCGAGAGGACCGCTGAAAATCTACTCTCAGTTTTAGAGCCCTTATTGATTGTTTTTTTGGGAGTGGTGGTTGGCGGATTAATCGCTGCTTTTTTACTGCCTTTATACCAGGTGACCGCTGGCTTTTAGTTTTCCACAGCTTGACTTGACAAAATTGTGATATAATAAAAATAGTCAAACCCCCCACCACTTTTTGTCCGATTTGTTTAGCTATGTTTTTTCCTCGAAAAGTGGTGGGGGGAAAGGTCGAATCTTAAATTTTAAAACTTAATCATGAAAAAAAACATGGAGAAAAAAGGTTTTACCCTGATTGAGCTTCTGGTAGTCATTACTATTATCGGAATTTTGGCCAGTATTGTTCTGGTTTCTCTGGGCGGAGCCAGAAAAAGAGCCAAGGACGCCAGAATCATTGTTGATATGGGACAGTTAAGAAGCATGGGTGAAATTTTTTATGGGGATAAGGGAACTTACACTAGTTTAGATGCGGATCCAGATGAGGACAGGTTAGCAACAGATATTGCTGACCAGGGCGGGACATATGCCATTCAGATAAATGACGATGGCAAGGCTTATTGTGCAACTGCCCTAATGAATTCAGGGGAATATTGGTGCGTTGATAGCGGACTGAAATCAGAACAGGATGCTGATAAGACATTAACTAACTGCGTTTCTACTTGTAAAACCGCCACCTGCAAGTGCGACTAAACTAACTAAATAGGTAAATAGGGACGTGTACTTTTTTTCTAAACAGATAGAAAAATAGGATCAGCTCTATTTTTGGCTAAAATTTTATGATGAAAGTTTTTAAGAAAAAAGGATTTACCCTGATTGAGCTTTTGGTGGTTATTGCCATTATCGGGCTTTTGGCCAGTATTGTTTTGGTTTCTCTGTCAGGAGCCAGGAACAGAGCCAAGGACGCCAGGATTATTGCGGATATGGGCCAGTTGAGAAGCGTGGCAGAAATTCATCTGGGCAACACCAGCGCTTACACCAATTTGTGCACAATCACTGATGTAACTACGCTTCGGACAGACATTACCAATCAAGGAGGCAGAAACTATCTTTGCCCGACTCCTTCGGCTACCGCCTATTGCATTGAAGTTCAGTTGAATAACAACCAGTGGTGGTGTGTTGACTCTGCTTTAAGGTCTCAGCAATCCTCTGGCAATCCGGTTTGCGCTGCCGGCGTTCTTCGCTGCCAGTAAACGAAAACGAAAACGAAAATAGGGACGTGTACATTTTTGCTGTATATTTTTGCTGATTTTTTGGATTTTTGGATTGCCTGAAAAACTGGTTTAACACCGGGTGTTTTTTACCAACACCCGGTGTTGGTTTTTAATTAAAGATGGTAAAATAAAAAAATGGAAATTTTGATTTATTTCTTTATTTTTCTTTTTGGGTTGGCTGTCGGCTCTTTTTTAAATTGTGTTATTTACCGGCTGGAAACTGGCGGGAATTTTTTTAGAGGCCGATCTTTCTGTCCAAAATGTAAACACATTTTGAGTTGGCCAGATTTAATTCCTCTATTCAGTTTTTTCCTTCTCAAGGGCAAATGCCGCTACTGCCAGCAAAAAATTTCCTGGCAATACCCCTTAGTCGAATTTTCTACTGCTTGGCTATTCGTCTTAATTTTCAATTTACAATTTATCTCTACTTTATCTCAATTTATTACTACTTTATATCTATTTATTATTTCTTGTTTTCTGATAATAATTTTCGTTTATGATTTAAAACACTATATTATTCCTGATAAAATAATATATCCTGCCATCGCTGTCGCTTTTTTATATCAAATAATTTCCAATTTCCAATGGGTGGCGGGTGGGTGGCGTCCAATTTCCATTACTAATTTCCAATTTCTAATAACCAATTTCTATCATCCATTTTTGAGTGCGGTTGGAGCAGCTTTATTTTTTTTATTTATTGTCTTGATTTCCCGAGGTAAATGGATGGGAGTTGGCGATATCAAGCTGGCTTTTTTAATGGGTTTAGTTCTGGGCTTCCCCAATATCCTTGTGGCCTTATTTTTTGCTTTTTTACTTGGTGCTATAATAGGAATAGGTCTAATAATTTCTGGCAAAAAAACCTTAAAATCAGAAGTCCCCTTCGGCCCCTTCCTGGTAACCGGAACTTTTATTGCCTTATTCTGGGGGCAAGAAATTATAAATTGGTATGCAAAAAGCCTTTACATTAATTGAACTTCTGGTGGTCACTGGCATTATTATTCTCCTTTCTGCCCTGGTTTTGCCTAATTATCGGACAGGCGAAAGTCAGTTGGCTCTTCAGCGGTCGGCAAATAAGTTAGCCCAGGACATTAGAAGGGCCCAGGAAATGGCAATGTCAGCAAAAGAATTTGAGGGAGTAGTCCCTCCCGGTGGCTACGGAATAAATTTTCAAACAAATTTAACCTCTTACATCTTATTTGCTGATTTAAATAATAATAAAGTTTTTGATTCTGGCGAGGCGATTGAAACTCTTTCTTTAGAAAGGGGAGTAAAAATTTCTAATCTTTCTCCGGCCTCTCCTCTAACCATCAGTTTTACTCCTCCCGATCCGACAGTAAATATCAATCCCTCTAATTCTTTAGCCATCATTACTTTATCCAATAACGGTCAAACCAAGATTATCAAAGTAAACAAGGCCGGACTTATCTATGTTGAATGATATTAAAAATAAAAGTTTCACCTTAATTGAAGTTCTAGTAGCTGTTTCTGTCCTGATCATCGGAGTATTAGGTGTTTTTACCGTAGTTCAGAACATTACTTTTTCTGCTCAAATTAATTCTTCAAAATTGGCTGCCACTTACCTGGCCCAGGAAGGACTTGAGTTAGTTAAAAATCAGAGAGATTCCAATTGGCTGGCCGGCAGCCCTTGGGATTCAAACTTGCAAAGCTCGACGGAAACTGGTCTTTTGGGAAAGTTTAGTAGAACTATTGCCATTACCGCACCTTCTCCAAATCAAAAGATAGTTTCAGTAGAAGTTTCCTGGCAGGAAAGGGGAAAGCCTTATTCGGTTACCGCCCAAACCCAATTATATAATTGGAAATAAAATGAACAAAAACAGCTTTACATTGATTGAAATATTGGTTGCCGTGGCGATTTTTGTTTCCGTAGTCACTGTTGCTTCAACGATTTTTGTTTCAGCTCTCCGGGCCCAAAGACAGAGCCTGGCCTATCAGCAGCTTTTAGACCAGACCTCTTATCTGATGGAATATATGTCCCGAACTATAAGGATGGCAGGGAAAGACATAAATGGTACTTGCATCGCGGCTAAATTAAATTATGATTTTGTTAACCAATGCCTTAAATTTAAAAATTATCATGGAGATTGCCAGGAGTTTTGTTTGGAAGGAACGAGGATAAAAGAAATTAAAGAAGGGGTTGAAAATTATTTAACTTCGCCTGATCTTAAGGTAAATTCCTTTAGCGTTACTTTAACCGGGGAAACTCAGTATGACAACCTTCAGCCCTTGGTTTCTATTTTTCTAAATATTGAGGGTAAAGAGCAATCAAAAATTCAAATTAAAACCAGTATTTCTCAAAGAGACTTAGATGTTCGGAGATAACCCCCCACCACTTTTATGTACAAAGAAAAAAAACTTAAACATTTAAAAAGAAAATTATCAATACCCTTCAAAAGTGGTGGGGGGCAATCAGGCGTTTCTCTGTTCCTGGTAATCGTAATAATGACCATTCTCCTGGCCAGTGCCTTGGGCTTGAGCGCTATTTTTCTTGGCCAGATGGTAATGTTCAGGGAAATGGGCTATTCAGTAATCGGCTTTTATGCCGCCGACGCTGGCATAGAAAAGGTTTTAACAGAGAGAGAAAATCCTCTTTCCTTAAACGGATATTCAGATACATTACCGAATGGCTCAAGCTATATTCTTTCAGTGCTTTCTTCAGGTCCTAATTGTGATGCTGCTAATTTTTGCATTAAATCAGTTGGAACCTACAAAGAAGTCAAACGGGCCATTGAAATCACCTACTAACCATGACTAAAAAGGAGGCAAAACAGAGGATTGAAAAATTAAAAAAGCTGATTAATAGATACCGCTATTCAAGGCATGTCTTAGATAAAGAATTAGTTCCAATTGATGTTGAGGATTCCTTGAAAAAGGAACTTTTTGATTTAGAACAAAAGTTTCCCCAATTTATCACTTCTGATTCTCCCACCCAGCGGGTTGGTGGAAGACCATTAGAGAAGTTTGTGAAAGTCAGACATCCCCAACCGATGTTATCTTTTAACGATGCCTTTTCGGAAAAGGACATGGAGGACTGGCTGGAAAGAATCTCCCGACTTTTAACTACAGAAGAGGTGAAAGAAATAGATTTTTATTGCGAGCCAAAATTGGACGGCTTGGCTATAGAATTAATTTACGAAAATGGAATCTTTAAAACCGGCTCTACCCGGGGAGACGGAATCATCGGTGAAGATGTCACTCAGAATTTAAAAACCATTGAAGCCATACCCCTGCGTTTAACTAAACCGGTGGAGGTAGTGGCTCGGGGAGAGGTCATTATTACCAAAAAAGAATTTGAAAAAATCAACAAAGAACAGAGAAAAAAAGGTCTGCCTCTTTTTGCTAATCCCAGAAATCTGGCAGCCGGCTCAGTCAGGCAGCTGGACCCAAAAGTGACCAGCCAGAGACACCTTGATTCAACCTGCTATGAATTAATCAGCGATTTCGGTCAAAAGACCCACCAGGAAAAACACAAAATTTTAAAGGACCTGGGTTTTAAAACCAACAATAAATACTCAAAATACTGCCGGAATCTAAATGAGGTTTTTGATTTTCACCAAGTCACCCAGAAATTGAGAGAAAAATTTCCCTATGAAATTGATGGAATTACCGTCATTGTTAACGATATTAAAATTTTGGAAAAATTAGGAGTGGTTGGTAAGGCGCCGCGAGGAGCCATTGCCTATAAATTTCCCCTGAAGCAGGCAACAACCATTGTTGAAGATATCCGCATTCAGGTTGGCCGAACCGGAGCTGTCACCCCGGTGGCTTATTTGAAACCGGTTGAGGTTGGCGGAGTAACAATTTCCCGGGCAACCTTGCATAACGAAGACGAAATAAAAAGATTGGGGGTGAAAATTGGCGATACCGTGGTTGTCGGCAGAGCCGGGGATGTCATTCCCGATGTGGTCAGGGTTTTGCCAGAATTGAGAACCGGCAGAGAACGAGAATTTCGCTTCCCCAAAAAATGCCCGGCCTGCCAGAAAGAATTAATTAAGCCGGAAGGGAAGGCTGTCTGGCGCTGTCCAAATCCAAAATGCTTTGCCAGACAAAGAGAATATTTTTATCACTTCGTTAGGGCTTTTGATATCATTGGCCTGGGTCCAAAAATCATTGACAAACTAATTGATGCGGGGCTGGTTTCCGACCCGGCTGACCTTTTTAAATTAGAAGTTGGAGATATTTTATCGCTGGAGCGCCTTGCTGAAAAATCAGCTCAGAACCTTATTTCGGCCATTCAGTCAAAAAAGAAAATTTTATTATCAAGATTCATTTATGCTCTGGGAATTAAAAATGTTGGCGAGGAAACTGCTCAGGATTTAACCCAATACTTTGGCTCAATGGAAAAATTCCAAGGTTCTACCTTGGAAGAACTCCAAAAAATTAGGGACATTGGTCCGGTAGTGGCAGAATCGATACATCAGTGGTTTCAGGAAAAAAGAAATTTAAAATTTTTAGAAAAGTTAAAAAAATCCGGTGTTACCATAATCTACTTTGAAGGTAGGGTAAGGCCGGGAAGACTCCAAGGAAAGACCTTTGTTTTGACAGGGAGCCTGGAAACAATGACCAGAGAAGAGGCCAAAGAAAAAATCCGGCTTCTGGGAGGAGAAATCTCCGAATCCATTTCTAAAAAAACTGATTTCCTTGTTGCTGGCAAAGAACCCGGTACAAAATATGAAAAAGCCAAAAAACTTGGTATCAAGAGGCTCAAGGAACAGGAATTCCTAAAATTGATAAAGGAGACTAAAGAAGACTAAGGAAAGCTAAAGGGAACCTCCCTTAACCTCCCTTAATCTCCTTTAACCTATGTTTCGCCATCTGAAAAATTTAGATTGGATTCTAATAATTTCTGCTTTATTGCTGGTTGGCATTGGCCTTTTGTCTTTGTATAGTAGTTCCCTGGCTAAGGGAGATTTTTCTAATTTTAAAAAACAGATTATTTTTTTTGGAATTGGATTTTTTTTAATGCTCGGACTGAGTTTTTTTGACTGGCGAGCCCTAAGAGATAATCCCTATTTAATTTTAATTCTTTATTTTTTTTGTTTGGTAGCTTTGCTGAGTCTCTTTTTTTTCGCTCCGGAAATCAGGGGAGTCAAAAGCTGGTATAAAATAGGCGGCCTGACCATTGACCCGATAGAGTTTACCAAGCTGGTTTTAATAATTTTATTGGCCAAATATTTCTCCACCAGGCACGTTGAGATGTATCAAATCAGGCATATTTTACTTTCCGGCTTTTATTTTTTAATACCGGCTATTTTAGTTTTCTTTCAGCCTGATTTGGGTCAGGTAATAATTTTAATTTTGCTCTGGTCGGGAATTTTAATTATTTCCGGGATTTCTTTTAAACGTTTTTTAATTTTAGTTTTTTGTTTTCTTTTAATTTTTATTCTGGCCTGGAATTTTGCCCTGAAAGATTATCAAAAAGTTAGAGTTTTAAGTTTTATCCAGCCTCAACTAGCCGATCCTCTGGCAATTGGCTGGAGTCAAAATCAGGCAAAAATTGCCATTGGCTCTGGCGGAGTTTTCGGCCAGGGTATCGGATCCGGCTCTCAGACCCAATATGGATTTTTGCCCGAGCCCCAGACCGATTTCATTTTTGCCGCCATTGCTGAGGAAACCGGCTTAATTGGCGTATCGGTTCTTTTCTTTTTATTTTCAATTTTAATCTGGCGAATTTCAAAAATTGTCCTCTCGGCTCAGACTAATTTCCCTCGCCTCTTTGCTTCTGGCTTTGTTATCCTTTTAATTTCCCAAATTTTCATTCATATCGGCATGAATATCGGCATTTTACCCATCATTGGCATTCCCTTGCCTTTGATTAGTTACGGCGGCAGCAGCTTAATTGCCACTTTTATTGAATTAGGGATTTTACAAAGTATTAAAACTCATTAATTCTAATCAGTGTCGGGTACTGATTTGTTAAATTATCTTATATCCGATATGGGGTCTAAGTTTTCCACAGTCCTGCTCTTGACAGGCCTTTTTGAATAGAGGAAAATGGAGTAATAAAAAGAGAGCCCTGGAAAAACGCTCTCAGAAGGTCGAAAAGAATCTAAGGCGATTTTTCTTTGGGCTCTCTGTTATCAGTTTACCAGACCAAAGAGTTTTGTCAAGTCTTAGTAATCCCCAACTAACTCCCAACTAAAATCATGACTGAAGAAGAATCCATTTATATATCTTTGCAAGAGGTAACTAAATTCTGTAATTATTCGCAGGAGTATTTGGCATTGCGAGCCAGACAGGGAAAATTAAAGGCAATAAAAATTGGCCGGAACTGGGTAACCAAAAAAGAATGGCTGGAAGAATATTTGCAGAAAGTTGGGGAATATAATGAGAATTTGAAAAAGAAAAAAATTGTTTTACCGCCAGAGAACTTACCGATTGAAGAGGTTTTGTCTTTTGCCGCTTTTGTTAAAGAAAAATTAAAATCGCCAGCCCTCCAAACTTTTTTTAGAAAAAAGTTAGGCGGGCCAGCCCTTCGTTTTGGATTTGCCACAGCCCTGATTTTGGTTTTATTAGCCAGCGGAATTGTTTTTGGCAAAGAAAGTTTTTACCCCGTTAGAGATGTAATTGTCAGTTTTGTTAATGATACTTCAAATAACATTTCTAATGGGGTCAAAGATGTTTTTGAGAAGACAAAAGAATTCTACGCTCAACAAATTTATCCCCTAACCCAAGAATTGACAAAAGAAGCAAATAGGGGAGTGGTTCAAATTGCCCAGAGCCTTGAGCAAACCGCAAAAAAGACGGCAATCCTTGCCTCTAATATAAATAAAGCAGCCACTGTATATGTGTTATCTGCTAAAGAAGGTTTTAGCCAGGCAATTTCCAAAGTCAGGGTATCCGTCATTAATACATATAATAAGACAATTTCATCTGTCCAAGATAGAGTCTCCTCTTTCCAAGGTAGAACCTTGGAAGGAATTGAGAATTTGGTTAACAAAACTAATTCCTATACATATATAATAGGGAAAAGCACCGCTAAACTTTTAGCTGAGGTCAGCCAGAGTAGTGGAGAAATTATCAAAGGCTATTTTTCCTGGCTGGGAGAAACTCTAAGATCAATTCCCCAAAAAATTGCCAAAGGTTACTCAAAGGCCAACAAGTTTGTGGAGCAAAAATTAGCCGACCTGGGTCGCCTAACTTTTGAATTAGGTCAAAAGATTGTCCGCGGCTATATT
>Ga0210057_1001354_pt1 | contig 37358 bp, 55 predicted proteins | sample CryGeyCG2114_010_2_FD_183968 | JGI IMG/M metagenome (GOLD analysis project Ga0210057, IMG submission 183968) | Groundwater microbial communities from aquifer - Crystal Geyser CG10_big_fil_rev_8/21/14_0.10 (SPAdes) (version 2) | ecosystem: Environmental > Aquatic > Deep subsurface > Groundwater ... | reverse complement strand
GATGGAAAACCTGTTTCACCTTCTCTTCGGGGGCGGCTGTGGAGAACACGGCATCATCGCCCCCATCATCGGAGACATCAGCCTCTACGCCAACCTGGCCCTGTTCCAGATCCGCGTGACGGCTGGCCGGCTCTGGCGTCGGGTGCGGGGGGTCAAGTCGTGAACCTCCTGAAGAACAACACCCTCGATGAGGTCTACACCTTCCACCACGACGGGAAGTTCGGCTACGGAATCAGCATCGAAGGCGTAGGCCTCGTGACCATCACGGAAGCAATCTTCGCCACCGATCAGGAAGCCCAGGCCAAGGTCACTCGGGTCTATGCCCTGCTCACCAACGACAAGGTCATCGAGGCCTTGTGCGACGCTCTCCCCAAAGAGTTCGACCGCGTTCGTGATGCTCAGGCCAAGGGGCCGTACCACCGCATCAACAACAGGCTGTACTACTGGACGCCGGAAGGGCTCCGGGCAGCGAGCCGCTAGAGGGGCTCAACTCTGTCCCACCAAGCGTAGTAGAGCCACGACCTCCCACTGAGGATCACACAATGAAGTTCGACCAGATGCACCGTCTCACCTTCCGCCTGGAAGAGGAACTCTACGAGAAGCTCGCCGATGCGGCGTGAGCCGACGGCGTGGGGCTCGCAGAATTCACCCGCCGGCTGCTCAAGTCCCGGCTCCAGAGCCCTCTGGCCGCGACGGCTGAGAAGTCGGGGCTCACGACTGAGCAGCTCTATGAGGTCCAGGCCTTCATGGCGCAGAACAACAAGATCTTCGCCATCCGACTGGTCCGCAGCATCAACGGCTGGGGCCTCAAGGAAGCCAAGGAGTTCGTCGAGGGCCTGCCGCCGCTGGCGACCGCTCGACCGCCCAAGGTGAAGATCAACTCTCGGGATACCGAGATCATCCGAGTGAAGTTCGACGCCTCCTGTGGGTGCTGTACCAAGACCATCCTTGGGGATACCAGGGCTTACTGGATGGTAGGAAATGTAGCCCTCTACCACTTGGAGTGTGTGGAGCTGGAAAAGTAGTTCTCAGACGTCACCCCTCATCGACTAGGAAACCACATGACAGCAACACTCTACGGTCAGGGGACACAGCTCCCCGTGTTCATCTACAGGCACAAAGGCATCACGGTGGCCCGTGTGGCGGCTGAAAACCAGTTCACGGCTGATGCCATCATCCAGCCATCTCTCATGGTCTATGTGCAGATCTGGAACGATGCCAACCCCAAGGGACACGGTCTGAGTGTCTCGGACATCACCGTCACCAAGCTCGACTGAGGCTCGCCCTGATGAAGATCGCGCTCACCAATGCCTGCGTCGAGAAGGACGTGGAGAACGCATATCGGGAAGCAATCCACAAAGGTCGCCCCGAAGCAACTATCATGTCGCCCTACGGTTCGGATGGCTACGCACAGTGGGGAACGGTTCGTCTCTTGCTCGAAGCCAAGTTCGACCTTGACTTCAAGTCCCGTGTCCCCGTCTGCAACACCCTGGGGCAGTGCATCCTCTACCTCAAGAAGTTCGAGCAGAGCGGGGAGCCACTCCCCAACGTGATTCTGGTGGGGGATAAAAACGAGTGCTTCGTCCTCTCGACCACCTCGCTCAAGGGGTTCCTCGACCTCCCTCTGGACTGGTCCGTGGCTCCCTCCAAATGGAACCCTGACCTGACCCGTGCCCTCGTCGAGGGGATGAACATCCTGCCCTACGTCTATGACGTGGACGGCAACTTCAAGTTCAAGGACGTGATCTCTCAGGTCGAGACCCTCGCCGAGGGTGAACAGCACTCGGTCAAGGCGACCCTCACGAACATCGGTGCCCTGTTCACCTACTGGCGGGACCGGGTGTTCGGCACTGGCAAGATGACCGCCGTCGAGCAAGTGGACGTGTTCCTCAAGTGCTTGTTCCACCCGACTGACGTGTACCTGCACCCGAAGAAGATGGGACTCCTCGTCGTCCCCAGCTACCCCGACGGTGTCCCCGTCTCCGCTGAGCAGTACCGCTCGTTCTTCAACCACTTCGAGCAGGGCTACAAACCAAGCGACATCGAGGCCTTCTACGCCAACAAGGACCGGCTCATCGAGGATGATGCCCGCCGCCGGCAGGGAGCGTTCTTCACTCCTGACCTCTGGGTTGCTGAAGCCCACAAGTCCTTGACTGAGGTGCTCGGTGCCAACTGGCGTGACGAGTGCATCGTTTGGGATCCGGCAGCAGGCACGGGCAACCTCACCCGTGACTACAAGTTCACCGACTTGATCATCTCGACCGCTGAGAAGCCGGACGTGGCAGTGATCAAGGCACAGGGCTACAACCACGGTGCCGAGGTTTTCCAGTACGACTTTCTCAACCCGGAGGTGTGGTCGCCTTTCTTTGAGGATGCAGGATCGGTCAACGAGATTCCCGAGAGGGCACGCAAGCGGCTGTTGGATGCCGCCAAGGCAGGCAAACGGCTGGTCGTGCTGATGAACCCCCCGTATGGGACGGCTGGTGAAACGAACACCACATGCTGTCAAAATGACAAAGCTGGCATCGCCACCACGGTGGTCAACGGTCTGATGAAGAAGGCCAAGCTCGGTGCCCCTAGCCAACAACTCTACGCTCAGTTCATGTACCAATCGTCACGGCTCGCAGTTCAGTATGGCTTCATCAAACACACCATCGCCCTGTTTAGTGTCCCCACCTTCATGTCGAGTGGGTCTTACAAGCCCTTCCGGCACTGGTGGTACGGGCGATACCACAACAAGGCAGCCTTTCTGTTCCAGGCGTCACACTTCGCCGACGTGTCCGGTCGGTGGGGTATCTCTTTCACCGTCTGGAACAACCCCGGCAAGACTCCCCTCAAAGGGACGATCCCGTGCTCACTGTTGGATGAGCCCAAAGGCACCTTTGCCGTGTCCAGCTTTGGAACCAAAGCCCTCTACAACTCCGATGACCGGGAGGCATCTAAGTGGGTGCGGGAGCCTTTGGGCAAGATTAGGGGGGCCGATGCCCCGCAGTTCAGCAGTGGGCTGAAATCTACTGAAAGAGCCAGTGCCCGTGGTTCATTGATACCCGGTGCTATGGGGTACATGGTTCTGTTTGGCAACAATCTGCGAGACGCGAATGACGGGACGTACCCAGTTTCAAGTACGAGTAGCCGTTCCCACGGCTACTCGTACTTTGTTGCCAACTGGCATCGCACCATCGCCCTCTATGCCGCCCGCAAACTCGTGCAAGAGTCTTGGGATACGCAGAAGGACGAGTACCTGGTCCCAACCTCATCCAAAGCCTATGAACAGTGGGTTGACGATTGCCACGTCTACGCCCTGATGCACCGGCACAACAACTGCACCGCGATGCGAGACGTGACCTACAAGGGCAAGCAGTGGACGATCCACAATCACTTCTTCTGGCGTAACCACCAAGACACCCTGGCCGACCTGGACACGCCAGTCACCGCCAACCTCTACCGGGATTGCAAGCAACACCCGAGCAAGGACGTGTTCGGCAAGGACGTGGTCTCAACGCCAGATCCCTACCTCGCGAGCCAACTCCCGCTCCTAAACCTATCCCCCGAAGCCCAGGTCGTCCTCGACAAGTTGGATGCCCTGTGGTTGAAAAGTCTCCCACACCGGGAGAACTACGCGGCTGGCAAGCCGGAGCTTCACCTGATGGCTTGGGATGCAGGAGTCTATCAGCTCAAGCATCTCTGGCGTGATCTGTTCCCGGTCGAGTGGAAGGATCTACAGGTGAGCTTCAAGGCTCTGGCTGACAAGCTCCGGCCGGGGGTCTATGACCACGGCTTCCTTCTCAAGTAACGGATACGCTCATGAGCATGAACCTAGAATGTGATGAGATGTGCTTGCCCCAGATCCCTTCATGGCCATCCCAACTGATTCTTTCAGCAGATGAGAAGGGGAATCCCGATGGGGGTTGGCGAGGGGTCGCTCGTCGCTTGAATCTCTACTGGTGGATGAGGTTCGACGAGGATTTCAGTGCTGCCAACCAGGACGCAGAGCAACAGCAGTGGGCGAGGGACCACTACCGGGGTTTGCGTGAAAGGTTGGCTCTCCTCGTGGAAAATGCTCCTGACGAGGGGCTTCATTTCAGCGTGGTCTAGGGTAGTTCTGACTACCACGCCGGAGTCACCCAATGCGTTTCGTATCCGTCAAGGCCCAACTCGTCATCTTCGCCATTCTGTTGTCAGCCTTCATCATCGTGGCTCAGGGCAAGGGATGCCCCCCTGTGCTGGCGGCAACGCCACCGGCACCCGGATTCTTTGGTGCTGCCTGGCTCAGCTCGATGGATGATCTGGACCTGAACGAGCCTCCCGAGTACCAGGATGAGGACACCGCCATCTGGGTCCGATCCTGTAAACCAGGGGTGCGGGAGTGCTGTGCGTTCATCTACCGCTATCTCCACGACAAGTTGGTTACGGGCAAGGTGGTGTACGACTACCCTGACGAGGACGAGGCTGGCATCCAGTCATGGACGGCATTCCACGCCGAGGTCAAGAATCTGACCCGACTCTACGGCCGTCCTGTGGTAAACGAATGGCGATGCCGGCATTCGCGATGCAAGCGTGTGAGAGACGACCTCAAGGTTCTTTACCTCAAGGATGGGTCCCTCTCCCGGCACGTTGTCTGGCGCAAGGGGAGAGTTGAGGTAGAGATGGACCTCTCCTGGGATGTGAACAACGACCGACCGGTGCATGAGGCAACCTACTGGTACTTGCCGAGCAAGGAAGCCTGGCAAGAAGCCCACAAGGGGGGCTCAACTTCGCTGCCTCACCCGTAGTAGAAGGGCAACGAAGGAGTTTCCCCTATGGCAGAGCGTGTGATCATCCAGTCCCCCGTCATCCATTCCGTGGACGACATCTCTACGGTCAAGGTCACCTTCACCGACATCTCCGCTCGCCTACAAGGGCAGGAGCTGTGGGGGACGCTGGCTCAGGCCGTGACCAATGACTGCACGCAGATCAAGCGTCTGGACTTGGGGCTCGTGCAGGGTGTCCCCACCTACCGGACGATGCGTCACTACTTCGCCGACGAGCGGGAGGATGCGACCGCCAACGACTGGCAGGTGATCTACTCCGGCTGGGACGTGGCTCAGGCGATCTACCACTACAATCAGTTGAGTTGATCATGAACGCCGGCCTTGTGCCTCACACCGTCGTGTCCGAAATCTGCGGTTGGCGTGATGCCGCGATCGCGATGATGGCGGCCTCGGTTGACCAGATCTCCCAGGGATTCGAGGGAGCACTCTCGGCGTTGAACACCGCTGAGAAGGCCTATGGTTCGACTGCGTTCATTGGCAACGACCGCTCTCGCACAAGCTCCTACCAGGAGCTGTTCCAGAACTTCAAGCCTCAGGCTTCGCTGGAGGCGTTCCGGCAGCAGGTGGATGCACGGGTGTGGATGCACCTGTTGGAGCGCACGGGTACACGGGACCTGATGGACCGGACGGCCAAGGAAGAGCTGTATGCGTCCCTGAGTGGGGATGTGCCAGAGGTCAACGAGGAGAACATCCGAGCGACGTTCACCAAGCTCGCTGGGGACTCCAAGCTGATCTTCCAGCGTGGATTGGCCCGTGCCTTTTCCGACTTGGACCGCCGGTTCAAGTCCCACAACGCCTTCAAGCTCGGGTCACGGATCATCTTGACTCGCGTCTTCGGTGACTTCGGGTGGAACTACCATAACGATACGGGGGCCACGCTCGCCGACGTGGAACGGGTGTTCAACGTCCTCGACGGTGAGAAGCCCAACGTCGGGGAGTTGGAGACATCCATTCGCATAAGCCGAGGGGGCTACTTCTCGGATCCGATGCAGAGTGCGCTGGAAACCAGTCTGTTCAAGATCAGGACCTACAGGAACGGCAATGTTCACCTGTGGTTCAAGCGGGATGACCTTGTCGAGAAGGCCAACCTGGTTCTCGCGGACTACTACGGGGAGGTGCTTCCAGATGCCGTCCCCGACGACAAGCCTGCCTCGGATCTCCGCTCGAAGTCCGGCGAGTTGTCGACGAACCTGGCGTTTTACGCCACCCCTCCGGCTGCTGCTGAGGTTGCCCTGCGGCTGGCCCACATCTGGCCGGGAGCCCGTGTTCTGGAGCCCTCGGCAGGTGAGGGTGGGTTGGTACGGCCGTTGCTCAACGCGGGTGCCGTGGTGGACGCGATTGAGGTGCATCCGGACCGATGCTGCATCCTCCGGTCAATCGGGTCGGACGTGAACGTGCTGGAGGCAAACTTCCTGCGGGTCACCCCTACCCCGACGTACTCTCACGTCGTTATGAACCCTCCATTCAGCGGCACACACTGGATGGAGCACATCCTCCACGCCTTCGAGTTCCTGGAGCCCGGTGGCCAACTCACAGCAATCCTGCCTGTGACAGCCGAGTTGGGGACCAGCCGCAAGCATCAGACGTTCGCCAAGTGGGCCAACCAGCACGAGGGTCGGTGGTTTGATCTCCCTGCGGAGTCCTTTGCCGTCAGTGGTACACGGGTGAGTACGGTGGTGTTCACGGCCCGCAAGGAGAGTGTGAGGAAGCCATGAAAGTCGAGCAAGTTCTGTGCCCCCAGTGTGGTTGCCGTGCCCGATCTATGATCGCGGTGTGGAAGGTGCTGGTAGACCTCATCGTCGAGGATGATGGTATCGTGTCACCCGTGGACCCCAGCCGCCTGAGAAGGCTGGGCCGTCCAAGGCCAGAGTCCTCAACCGTCACCCTGGTCTGTGGTGGCGGACATCACTGGGACACCGAACAGGTGGTCGGGGGCTCAACTTCTGAGCCTCGTGCGTAGTAGGGGTATGAAGATCACCATCACACTCGAAGTTCCCAACGGCACGACCGAAGAGCAAGTCCGAGAACTAATCGGCGCGGGAGCCAGTTGGATCCTCGACCAGGAAGTCATCGAGACCGCTGCCGAGAGAGCATTGCTGGACGCCCTTCGCACCAATGAGGATCAGGAATGAGCACCATCAACGACCTGGCCAAGCGCATCACCGACGCGAACGAGGCATACCGGAATGGCACCCCGATCATGTCGGACGCCGCCTACGATGCCCTCGAAGACCAGCTCCGAGCCCTCGACCCGACGAACACCCACTTCAAGACGATCGGTGCGGCTCCTCTCGCGGGTGGTGGCTGGCCCAAGGCTGCCCACGCCATCCCTATGGGCAGCCTGAAGAAGTGTCAGTTCGACCCGTCCGTGGGCGACGGGCACGAGGAGCTTCGGGCGTGGTGGCCGAAGCAGGCAGTGGCCATCACCCACAAGCTCGACGGGATCAGCATCGACCTGGTCTACCGCAACCGCAAACTGGTCCAGGCCATCACCCGTGGTGACGGGTCAGAGGGTGAGGACATCACCCGCAACGTGATGCTCATGGAGGGGGCCGTGCGCCAACTCCCGCCGTCGGCTCCCGACGACGTGAACGTTCGAGGCGAGATCGTCTGCCGTCGCTCCAACTTCAAGCAGCACTTCCCCGGCGAGTCGAACCCTCGCAACACGGCGGCCGGCACGGCAAAGCGCCAGAGCAACTACGAAAAGGCAAAGTACCTCACGGTGGTGGCGTACCAGTACCTCCCCGATGGCGTCCCCCTCGTGAAGAAGGCGGCTGAGATCACCACCCTGGCGAACATGGGTTTCGTGGTCCCGCCCTGGTACACGGCCACGACGGTGGACGAAGTCATCAGCATCTTCGAGTCTTACGTCGCTGGCAAGCGTGATTCCCTCGATTGGGAGATCGATGGGTTGGTCGTGGACATCAACGACCGTGACGCCCGTGAAGCGATGGGCGAGACGGACATGCGACCGAACGGGGCACGAGCCCTCAAGTTCCCGCACGCCCAGAAGCCGACCTTCCTCCGTGACATCCGCTGGCAGGTGGGCAAGAGCGGCCGACTGACGCCGGTGGCAGACTTCGACACGGTGAACCTCGCGGGTGCGAACGTCTCGAAGGCGAGCCTGCACAACATCGACTACATCGACACCCTGGCAGCCGGTGTGAAGCAGAAGTTCCTCACCATCGGCGACGAGATCATGGTCGCCCGCCGCAACGACGTGATCCCCTACGTCGAGGAGGTTCTCCACTCGAACGAGGGTCCCGGTGCGACGATCTTCGAGACCCCGACCGTGTGCCCGGACTGCGGGACTGCGGTACACCGAGACGGGGCCTACCTGGTGTGCCCGAACGGGGAGACCTGCCCGGCTCAGATCAGTGGGGCCATCAAGCGCTGGGTCGAGAAGATCGGGGTCAAGCACTTCGGTGGTGCCCTCATCGACCTGCTCTGCGACACCGGCAAGGTGGAGCGCATCGCGGACCTCTACAAGCTCGACCCCAATGAGGTGGCGGCTCTGGAGTTCCCCGACTGCCGCAAGGTCGGTGGGGTGGCTGACAAGGCCTTCCGCAACCTGCACGCTGCAACCACGATGCCCCTGCACGTCTTCATTGGCTCCCTGGGCATCCCGTTCGTCGGTCGGACGACTGCGAAGACCCTGGTGGACGGTGGGCTCGACAGCCTGAACGCGATGAGCAAGGCTCGCATCGCCACCGTGGCCAAGATCCCGGGCATCGGTCAGTCCACGGCAGAGGCCTTCTGCGATGGGTTCTGGGACCTTCTCGACAAGGGCACCATCACCAGCCTCCTGACCCACATCACCATCGCTGCTCAGGCCACCGGGGCCTTCTCGGGCAAGAGCGTGTGTATGACGGGCTTCCGAGACGCCACGATGGTCACGGCCATCGAGGCTCAGGGTGGTACGGTCAAGGGAAGCGTGAGCAAGGGCCTGGACATCCTGGTCGCCAAGGATCACACGAGCACCTCGGGCAAGGCCGAGAAGGCTCGCCAGTACGGAACCGAAGTCATCAGCATCGACGAGATGTGGAATCGCCTGGGAGGCAAGCCGTGAACGAGGTCAACGAGACTCCAGAACCGATCTGGGCACCTGAGACGATCATGGCTCGTTGCCCCCGGTGCGGTGGCAATGGCAAGGGGAAGGGTGCAGGAAGTACCCTAGATGCCCCCACTCTAGCATGTGCAGGAAGTACCCTAGATGCCCCCACTCTAGCATGTACTACCTGCGATGGCAGTGGCATTGCCCCCATCGCCGTCTACCGCCTGGGAGATGGAAAACCGTGATCGCACTGACGCCCGAGTGCAAGCTCTATATCGAGGCGGTAATGACCAGTTACCGTCAAGGACGTACCCCGGCCAGCTCCGTGAAGATGGCCGGTGACGTTCCTGAAGAAACTTTGGGTCAGGTCATCCTCGCACTGGACGTGTTGGGTGACCAACTCGAACGTCTCACGGAGATTCTTGCTGACACCGGCAATCCGGTGCAGGCGTACCAGCACCCAAAACTGGAGCATAAACCATGACCCACACCTACATCTTCGACTGGAATGGGACTCTGGACCAACTGGTCAATCCCAAGGGCTTCATCCGTGCTTTGCAGAGCAAGGGGCACAAGGTCGTCATCTGGACGGGCCAGATGGAAAAGGACAACCCGGCCTTTGCTGCGGCTGATGCCGTTCGTTCCAAGTTCAGTACACTCCGGGAAGTGGTCACGGAGTTCCGGCAGGGTTGGGGAACCAATCACGCCTTCGTCTCGGATGACGATGACTGGGTGGCCGAGTCCGTTGAGAGCCTCAAGACGGTCATCGAAGCAGGCCCTGTGTCCTTCATTGACCCCCGTGACCTCAAGAGCCACCTCAGCAGCCTGGCATGACCATGAAGATCAAGTATGAGACATTCCAGGGCCGTCCAACCAACCTCAAGCCCATGCCGATCTCCGAGGTCAGCAAACTCCGGGCCGGCGACAAGGTCTACATTTTCTGGGCCAAGGACGGTCGGGTCGATGATGTTCGGGTCTGCGAGGTCATCGGCGGTGGGGACATCCATTTCCCTGCCGATGAGGTAGCCGAGCGGGGTGGCGACAACTTCATCGAGTGGGGCGGTCGCGGGGACGCCTATTTCTACTATCCGCCGGAGGACTGACATGGGTGCAAATACCCTGGTTGGCAGGACTCTCCCGCGACCGAATGCAGGTCATACGGTCATCGTGGATTTCCGGCCAGAGGACCGAAGTGAGGGCGGAATCTGTGCCGTCAACACCAACGACCTCAAGCCCGAGCACTGTCGGATGCTGGAATCTGCGCTCGCGCTGGTGGACCCCGACATTTCGGTTTCCGGGTCGTCCTCATGGGATCTCTGGCTGGACATCGAGGCACATCGCACGCCCTTGCCGGCGACCGTGGAAGCCATCCTCACACTGTGGGAAACCTGACATGGCCCTTGTCCGGTTTGCAGGCCAACAGGGAATCGAGATTTCTACGGAGGTGGGCATCAATGTCTGATGCGACCATCGAGACCCTGGCAGAGCTGGCGGACAAGGACGAAGCTACGGCTCGGGTCTACGCCGAGAAGTGGGGCTCAAAGTTGCCCTTCGAGCCGTAGTGGAAGGGAACAAGGGAGACTGCAATGGCTCGCAAAGCAAAGATGAAGCGTCCGACTTTCCTCCTCTGGAAGGGTGACCCTGACAACTGTGATCCACTCGAACTCGCCTACGCCATCATGCGTGAGGCTGAGGCGTGCCAGCCGGTGTCGGTCTGCAAGTCCGAGGATGGGAAATTCCTCGCGATGGCCTGGCACACCTGGCTCTATGACCTGGGGATGGAGTATCCCCGCGTCGGTCGAGCCCTCATCGACTACGGGTTCAACGCCCGTGTGGGTGAGAACCAGACCCGTCTTGGGATCTGGTGAGCCTCATGGGCAACACGGTCGAACCGTTCCACGGCAAGTCCCCGAGCACCCTCTGGGTGGTCCGGCTCTACGACTACTACGACCACTGCTGGTCGGACATGACCAAGGCCGTGTCCTATGACGAGGCCCTCGACGTCTGGAACAAAGAGACCGCACACGGAACGAAGTTCACCTGCTACAGCGATGGCAGCTACTTCGCGATCTACCCGGCCAGCACTCCGGCGGGTGGGGAGAGGACGAGATATGACGTGGATCACTCCGGTTAAAGGCAAAGTCACGGACTCACGCATCGTCCCCGGCTGTTGGATTGAGTCCAGCAGCTACGGACCCAGCGTGCTGTTGGAACTCAAGGGGAACTGGGCCTCACTCCGCTATGAGGCGACTCACATGGCGACCCAGCAGAAAATCTGGGTGTGGAACACGGACAACAAGATCAAGTTCCTCCGTGAGGCTGACGACCAGTCCAAGCACGTCCTTACCCTCACGGGAGCCTACGGCTTGGGTCCGGGCCGCAGTGACCCCAGGATGCCGTAGATGCCACTGCCCGACGATTTCTGGGAGGTTGGGGACGGTGCTGTCGTGGGGGTCACTCCGGTTAGCAGGCCCTCCTTCCGCAAGGTCCGAGAACTCATCGGAAGTTCCGGCACACCAACCGCAAAGTTGATCATCAACAGGGGAGATCAACTCCGCATCTCGTGGCCCGTTGGCCCCAACCACCAACCTCTGCTGGTTTCCGTCAATGGAAGGCACACGTTTGGTCTAGTCGTGGGCTGGACAAGTCCGACGACTGCTACCGTCCGTTGGTTGCCCCTGTATCCTACTCTTTTGAGAATGGTCAGAGCCATCTATGAGGACCTAGACCCAAGGGTCAATGACATCACCCTCAAACGTGATACTCAGGGGCGATGGGGATACGAGAGTCCTCCCGACTGTAACCTCTCAATGATCCAGACAGATGACTCCGCTTGGAGCCTGGGTGTCCAAGACCGCATCAAACGTGCTCTTCAGGCTTGGCCCGGCACCATCATCAGCAAGGGATGGTACTAGATGCCCCTGACCGACGAGTTCTGGTGCTCAGATGAGCCCCCAATGACCATAGAGGAGATTGACCTGAGCTTGATTGACCGGATCTTGATTCCCGAAGGGATCAGGCTCCGTCCCAATACACAGACTCACCTGAGATTTGAGGTGGATGCCAAGGGCTACCCCGTGGCCTTCCAGAAGGAAATGTCCTACACGAGGAACAGTGGCACCACTGAAGTCAAAACCTACCAGCGGTGGTGCCTCGTCTGTATCAGTTACGACCCGAGTGGGGACCTTCCGGCGAGGGTGGGGTTCTTCTTGCTCTCAGAGAGCGCCTACAAGGACCTGCTGTACTTGCACAGTAACTTCTCCGTCGAGAGCCACGATGTGCATGTCCAGAGAGCACCTGGGCAGTTCGGAAAGCATCTGTTCACCCCCGTCCTGAACCGCTATACAAACTCTCTGGGCCTGGCTCAGCTCCAGAACCTTGCGGCACGGATAGAGGCGGGGGAGCAATTCTAGCCCGGAACGGGTAGAGCAACTACACCTGGAGGAAGTGATGAGCGACGACCCCAAAGAGCCCATGAGCATCCTAGATGTGAAAGCGGTGCTCGAAGACGTGTTCAAGGGCTGTACGGTGACCAGCCCAAACGCGATGATGGGCTCGTACCACGCCGAGGTGAGGTTCGACGAGTACGAGGTGCGGGTCATCATGACAGGTAGCCGTCTCAGCCCCAAGCGGGAGATGCACTTCAGGTTCTTGCAGAGGATCGTGCCCTTCGGCCAGAAGCGGGAGCAGAAGGTTCTCATCAGCGAGGTGCACACGAAAGACGAGGAAGAGTTGGTGCGGGCCATCAGGGGGTGCAAAGAGTACCTGTTGGGAGTGATACAGTCCATCGACCGTGCTCTTCGACACAAGCCCGTGTCTCAAGTCAGAGGCGTCGAGGACCTGTTGCGATAAGGAGTAGACGTGGCTGACAAAGTAGAAGTTGACGTGGAGATCTCCAACCGAGACCTGGATGCAGAGGTCGCCGCCAAGGTGATGCGGCTCCCTAACGTGGGTTGGTACAAAAGAAAGTCCTGCTATGTGAGGACCTGGGTTCCTGCCACGGGATCGGACGATTTCACCGAGGATCATCCTGCCTGAACGGCAGGCCGCTACTACTTGGCTCCCTATGGAGAAGGGCCGCGAGCCATCCCATGCTACAGCACGGACATGGCAGCCGTGTACTGGGTCATCAAGATCCTTCGGGAGAAAGGCTACCGGTTCAGTGTGCTCTCCCCTGACGAGGGCTACACGGTACGATTCTCCAACGATCAGACCTATGGGCTGGCGACGGCTGCGGAACTTCCGTTGGCCGTGTGTCAAGCAGCCCTCAAACTACCCCACCCGGAGGTGGAACCCATGGCCAAGGCCGAAATCGACGTGAAAGTGATCAAGCAGACGGACTCTGCGGTCTATGTCACGGACGGGGATGTCCGTGTATGGGTTCCGCACAGCCTCATCGACAGGGAGTCGGACATCAACTCCGAGTCCGACCCGGGAGATGAGGGCACCCTCATCATCCCCCAGTGGAAGGCCGAGGACCTGGAGCTGGTTTGAGTTCTCCGTTCGACACTCCTCCCAAGAAATACAAGGTCATCTGGGCGCTTGGGGATTACTACCCCGACCCGAAGGCAGAGTTCGACCAGTTCGAAGAGGCCCGCACACCCGAAGAGGTGGGGGCCATCCTGCGGGACCTCACCTGGAACCACCCCTACGTTCGTGAGGTTCGGATCCTCATCCAACGTCCCGTCCGTCTCGATGGGCACCATCTGGAGCTTCCTGGTGAGCCACCGGACATTTTGGAACGATCATGACCCCACTTAACCGTCTTCTCGAAGAACTGCACTTCGTAGAGGCCCATCCCGTGTTCGTCACCGGGGCCGGCATCTCCATCGCCTCTGGCATCGCTCCCTTCCGAGGGACCGCCGATGCGGTGTGGGAGAACGATGTGCTGGAGAAGGGCACCTATGACTTCTTCCTCCGGCACCCTGACCAGTCCATGGCGTGGTTCTTGTCACGGTTCGACAAGTGCCGAGCCCAACCCGGCTCATCACGCTCTGGCCACCATCGAAGCCTGGGCAAAGAGCAAGAATCGCCCCTTCGACCTCATCACGCAGAACGTTGATGGGTTGCACGGCAACCACGTCACCGAGTGTCACGGATCCGCTCAGTACATGCGGTGCACCAACCGCTACTGCAAGAATGGCCCGCCGGCCGGGCTCATCGAGTGGGATGATGGGCTTCTCAAGAAGTTCCGAGCCAACCCCGGCTTGGCTACGACCCCCCGGTGTCCGGCGTGTGCCAAGTACCTTCGACCCCACGTCCTGTGGTTCGATGAGCAGTACAGCGGGCACTACCGCTACGGGTTGGATCACATTGAGCGGCTCATCGAGCAGATGACGGTCCTCATCTTCGTGGGCACCTCGTTCGCCGTGACCATCACCGACATGATGATGACGGGAGGGTACGAGAGGGGCATCCCGATGTTCGTGATCGACCCACACGGGCAGGAGGTCGATGGAATGACCTACATCAAGGCCAAGGCGGAGGATTTCCTGCCGGAGCTGGCCGCCGCTCTCTGAGGGGGCTCAAAACCACCTCTTCACCCGTAGTAGGGGTGAGGAGGTGTCGTTTTGAAAGGCCAGAAGGGAACAGCCTGCCCCTACTGTGGGCAAGTGAAGGTAGGTCTCGCCGACCACCTTCGGGACAAACACGGACCGAACCAGCCCAAGGCTCCGGGCTATCGTTCCCGCCTCATTGAGGCACAGCTTGACTGCCCCGACTGTGGGGCACCGATGAAGCTCCGTCACAGCGTCTACGGCCTGTTCTACGGCTGCACCGAGTGGGAGACGACCGGGTGTAAGGGTTCGCACATTGCACACCGTGACGGGCGTCCTATGGGCGTTCCAGCGGACAGTCGCACGAAGAAGATGCGGATGGCGGCCCACAACACCCTGGACCCCTTGTGGCAGGAGGGTGGGGTGTTCCCGGACCGGGATCACGCCTACATCTGGATGCAGCAGGCTCTGGGGATGACCCCTGCTGAGGCCCACATCGGTCAGTTCGACGAGAAGGATTGCACCCGACTGATTGAAGCCATCTGGGCTACGTTCGGTGACTAGGGTTCCTTGACAACAAAAGATTTCTAGGGGATTCATCCGAATGTCTTTGTGGGTAGGGTGTTCAGCCTAATCGTGGGCATACCCAGGAGACGAGAAGAATGGCTCTCAGCAAAGACGACCAGAAGATCATGAAGGCCGCCGTCGAGATCATCGAGCGTGAGACGAACACCGATGGTGCCTCGCTGATGGTTCGCGGCTTCGGCACGTTCAAGCGCAAGATGAACGCCGAGCGGACCGCTCGCAACCCGCAGACTGGTGACCCCATCACCGTTCCGGCTCGCAGCGTTCTCAAGTTCTCGGCCTCGAAGAGCACCGCTTTCGAGGTGTGATCGCCGGTCTCTCGACGGGTTCGAGCGGTCCGGTGGTTGCTCAGCACCCGGTGACCGCTCGAACCCGTTGGAGATCACCCGGTTAGGTGGTCCGTGGTAGGAACCCACCTGACGATTCCCGCAAGTTTCTAGGACGACTTTGACAACCGCTCGAAACGCAGGGTGTAACCACTGGAAACGATTAGGTTTCGAGTGGTGGCCCTGATCTCCCCTGTAAGAAGGGGAGCCCATTGAAACAGGCTGCATCGGCAACCGAGACCACAACCCCAGCCCCGGCTGATCTCCCCTGTAAGAAGGGGAGCCCATTGAAACTACTACTATCGCACGGAGCGACCGGGTGCGCTTGGCTGATCTCCCCTGTAAGAAGGGGAGCCCATTGAAACAACAAATGGAACTCCCAGTTCCACGACCTGGACCCACTCACCTGATCTCCCCTGTAAGAAGGGGAGCCCATTGAAACTTGACCAATTGGGCCCCAGAAGCCGGAAATATGACGGACTGATCTCCCCTGTAAGAAGGGGAGCCCATTGAAACAGCACCCTGGACTGCTCGGCCCAGAGGAAGCAGAAAGGCTGATCTCCCCTGTAAGAAGGGGAGCCCATTGAAATGATGAGGATTTCCGGGCATTCACAAAGGCCACGGGGCTGATCTCCCCTGTAAGAAGGGGAGCCCATTGAAATGAGACCAGCCAGACCCGAGAGCGTGCCCGGATCCCGTGACTGATCTCCCCTGTAAGAAGGGGAGCCCATTGAAATGGCAACCACTTCGGTCGTGTCGGACGGCTCGTGGGCTGATCTCCCCTGTAAGAAGGGGAGCCCATTGAAATAACGGGGGTTCCAACCTGACCCGCCGTATCCAGATGGACTGATCTCCCCTGTAAGAAGGGGAGCCCATTGAAATCTCACCAACGCCGAAGCCAAACACGAGAAGATCCTGGCTGATCTCCCCTGTAAGAAGGGGAGCCCATTGAAATGAGTCCTAGCTCACGGAGCTTCTTGCGGCGCTCCTTGGCTGATCTCCCCTGTAAAAAGGGGAGCCCATTGAAACGTCCACAATCGATCCTGGGTGGACTACCCCACGCACGCTGATCTCCCCTGTAAGAAGGGGAGCCCATTGAAACTAGGTGCCGCTGTGTTCTCAGTCCGGGGTGCCTTTCGCTGATCTCCCCTGTAAGAAGGGGAGCCCATTGAAACAGACCCGCACCACGCCTTGCTCTGGTGGTATTCAACTGATCTCCCCTGTAAGAAGGGGAGCCCATTGAAACCTCTATTTTTCGGCTGGGGCTGACCTCACCCACCCCACTGATCTCCCCTGTAAGAAGGGGAGCCCATTGAAACACGTGGAACTCCGCCCGCAGCTTCTCCTCCCGCAGCAGCCTGATCTCCCCTGTAAGAAGGGGAGCCCATTGAAACCGGCCAGAGCCCGCCTCGCTGAAGATGCGCCCGCCCCTGATCTCCCCTGTAAGAAGGGGAGCCCATTGAAACGCGTAGCACTCGTCCGGGTCGCCGGGCCTTTCGGCGGCTGATCTCCCCTGTAAGAAGGGGAGCCCATTGAAACTCGTGATTGGCTTCGGAGGCGGCGAGTAGCCGACGCCTGATCTCCCCTGTAAGAAGGGGAGCCCATTGAAACAGCAGGTCGGCCAGTAGGTCAGCGGGGTGCAGGAACCTGATCTCCCCTGTAAGAAGGGGAGCCCATTGAAACGACAAGAAGAACAGGACCCAGGCGAAGCCGGACCAGCCTGATCTCCCCTGTAAGAAGGGGAGCCCATTGAAACGGGCTGACCTTGGCGGACCGGACCCAAGTGGTTGGTCCTGATCTTCCCTGTAAGAAGGGGAGCCCATTGAAACACGGACTGGCCCTCGTCGGGGACGGCCTATATACGGTCTGATCTCCCCTGTACGAAGGGGAGCCCATTGAAACCTACTGATCCGGTAGCCCCGCCCACTGCCCTGCCCGACTGATCTCCCCTGTACGAAGGGGAGCCCATTGAAACGCTTCGTTTTTGTCGATCAGGACGGCGATCTTGCCTGATCTCCCCTGTACGAAGGGGAGCCCATTGAAACGTCGTCCCGTGGATCACGACCGACACCAACCCCCACCTGATCTCCCCTGTAAGAAGGGGAGCCCATTGAAACTGCAACCACGCCCGCTTGTCCTCGAAGGCCCCGTTCACTGATCTCCCCTGTAAGAAGGGGAGCCCATTGAAAAATAGCGGTGGCGGACACCCTCGGCTATCTCGTCTAGGGCGGATCTCCCCTGTACGCAGGGGAGCCTATTGAAACGACCAAGAGTCGGCGACCAGGACCCAGGCTGATCTCCCCTCTTCGGAGAGGGGTGCCTATTGAAAAACCAGGCGCTATCAGGTTACGCCCCCTTTCAGAGGGAGCCCCTAGCAAGAGCGGGCTACGGGTACAGTCCTAGACTCCGGGAGTTCGACTCCTGGCCCCTTGAAATAGAGTTGTGACCCTGTGGGCTAGCAAGCCCGCCTAGAAAGCCATCGACCTCCGGGTCGGTGGCTTTTTTGTGGATTGCCCTTGCCTTCCCCCGAAAAATCGGACAATTCTCTGGGCGTGGAGAGTCACTACTCTGAAGTCAGGGGCTCAACTCTGGCACCCCGAGCGTAGTAGGTTCTGTCGAGACTCCATGACGGGAGAAATTGTGAACACACAGACAGAAGACATCGTGGTGCAAGTCAAGGCGGACTATGCCTTGTTCTCCCGATCCGATTCCGGTCGGGACAAGCTCACCTATCACTTCCCCACCCCAGGATCCCTGCGAGGTTTCTTCAAGTCCTTCTACCACTGCAATCGGCTCATCGTGGTGCCGAAGATGGTGGAGGTGCTCAACCCCATCCAGTTCACCTCGGTGATGAGGAACTACCTCAACAACGCTGAGTACAACCCTGTACGTGATGCCCGCCTCAAGTGGTGGAACTACCCCAAGGGTGTCCCCGTTCCGGGGATTGATGGTCTCGGAGGCCCTGCCTCCACGATCTATCTGTACGAAGTCGCCTACCGGCTCCAGTTCACTGTGACGGGACCTCGCAAGGACCTGCATCGACTCCGTAAGCGGCTGGCTGTCGGAGCGTTCGACAACCCGCCATACCTGGGCACCCGTGAGTGCCTCGCCAAGCTCGTCCCGGTGGATGACACCCCTCCCATCAACGTGACTCTGTTCGAGCCGGCCATGTGCTTGTCGAACAATGGCCCCGACGTGATGGTGTCGTGCCAGGCTGGCGTGATCGTATTCCCACCCGAGACAGCCCTGGCTCTCGAACACCGACGACGCGAGAACCGGAGAACTTTCATGTCGCTGTTCGATTCCGAAGAGGAGGACCCCGATGTTTCATGACGTGCCCGAGAGCGATCCCTTGGAGGAGACGATGCTGGCCATCGACCTCGATAAGCTGGAGGGACTGGACCCCACCAATGAGCAGGCCCTGCGTACATTCCTGGGGGGCAACGGGGATGCCCTTGGGGAGACCCACCGTGTTCCGGTGCTGACCTGGGGTTCCCCCGCCCACTTCTACCGGGAACTGACCCCGCCCTTCTCACGACTCCTCGCCAAGGGCAAGGATGACCGGAGTGAGGCAGACATCCAGGCTGGCAAGGAAGCCAAGCCCAGTGCCATGGCCGGCTGGCAACGGTTCATTGTTGCCCTGGAAGAGGTGGTTGCCTGCGTGCAAGACGACCTATTTCAGCGAGCAGCCCAGAAGGTGCAAACGCACCAGAAGGTGCTGTTGGCACTGCTCACCCTGATTCAGGGTGCGGAGAAAGCGCGGGCTCAAGCGTCTCGCAAGGAGAAGACCGAACCGAACCCACCGATCCTCAACCGAGTGTTCTTCCGTCTCGACGGGAAGAGCCTTCACACCCAGGATTCCTATAAGGAATACCGGAAGCAGGAGTATGACGGGATCCGGGAGGGGAGGACGATCACCTGTCCGGTGACGGGAGACACGATCTTTGCCCTGATCACTGCCCCGGGCAGCCTGATGGGTGGTAAGCCGGGTTCCAACGTGTCCAAGAAGGACAGTTGTGCTCAGTCGTGGGGGTGGGAGCAGAACACCCGGATGCGTATTGAGGACACCACTTTCCTGAACAAGCTGGCAGCCCTACAGGATGGCACCGTCCCGATGCGGGGCTTCAAGACCTCCGCCCAAGAGGTGTCCCACCTGCTGCTCTGGGACGTGGCCCCCGTCGTGGACAAAGACACCTGCGAGTATCCTGCGGAGGTCAAGCGTATCGAAGGATACACGCTCAATGAGCAACAGCGAGTGTGGATCAACCAACTTCTGGATGCTGCGATCAAGGGGTCGCCTCTGCCCAAGATCGATGAAGGCCTGATTCGGGAGTCCCGGGATCTACGGCTCGCGATCATCAAGATCGCGGACAAGGTTCGCATTCGGGTGTCTCAGTATGAGGCACTCTCCAGCCGTGATGCTTTCCTCGGTGTGGAGCGATTCCACCGCTACTATTGCAAGCCCGTCAAGGAGGGGGAACCCATCACGGCGTTCTCCCTCTGGTTCATCCTCCAGTCCCTGAATCATCCGACGACACCCGACCAGGACACGCCCTCGGTGGCCCAACACGACTTCGTGGACTGGACCCATCGGATCATGAAGGGGGAGCCGGTGTCCCTCAACCTCGCCGTGCAGGCTGTTCGACGGAACTTGAAGGACCGCCAGCGTGCCAAGCAGTTCGAATCACACCCAGGCATTCTCATCGGTCGCAGCCGATGCCACCAGAGCATCGTGGAGGATTTCATGAGCACCCAAGGCACCCAAGACCCCACTCAGAACCCGTTCTACCTCTTGGGGCAGGGGGTATGGAAAGCCGCCAACCTGGCCTACACCACCGGTTCCTACAGCAACCGGGCGAAAACCGACGCACAGTACGCACAGGAACGTCAGGATCGGTTCATCGACCGCTACCTGCCCCTGGCGTGCAGTTCGCCCATGCTCGCCATCACGTCGATGCTGAGCAAGGTCCAGACCTACATCAAGGCCGTTCCCAGTCGGAAGGCTGCCGCGTTGCACAAGGCCAACGCGACGCTCCAACTGTCGCTGACGAGCATGGTCGATCAGATCGGAGGGACCCGTACACCTCTCGACCAGGTGATGATCTGGAAGGGGTACGCCGATGCCCGCCAGGCCTACTTTAACAAGATGACCCCCCGACACCAACTAGTCCCTCACCCTCACGGGTGCCCGTCGAAACAACGCTAAGGGGAGGACACACCTCCCAAGTCCGCTACAACACAGAGGAGAATTCACATGATTGCAGAGAGCAAGATCAAGGCCCTCCTGGGCCAGGCCCTGGACCCCCACTGCCGGTACGACTTCGAGTTCACCTACAGCGTGGAGGATGGCAACCCGAACGGTGACCCCGACAACGGTGCCCACCCACGTCAGACGCCGGATGGTCGTCTGGAGGTGACGGACGCCAAGCTCAAGCGGATGATCCGGGACTACCTGGAGGAGGTCTACAAGCGCAACATCTACATCAGCCGGCGGGTGAAGGAGGAGGGTCTCGCGAACGACACCGGTGACGGCCCGGTCGGGCTCAAGAGCCAGTCCGTGCAGTTCCCCAAGCCCGAGGACGCCATCGCCCACTTCATGGACATCATGCTGTTCGGTGCGACCTACCTGCCGCCGAAGGACGGTGACCCGAAGGGCAAGTCCGGCCAGGGGCACCAGATCCTCGGCCCGGTCCAGATCGGCATGGGTCGTTCCAGGGAGCCGGTCGAGGTGCGGCAGACCCAAATCAGCCGGATCCTGTCGGAGGACAGCAACCAGGGCACCTTCGGCGACAAGTTCCACGTCGAGAAGGCCGAGATCGTGTTCGAGGGCCGCTACAGCGGCAACATCGGCCGCAAGATGGGGGTGTCCTCCCAGAACCTCCTGGAGTTCTGGACCGCGATGATCAACGGGGTCGAACTGCGTCGCTCGACCATGAGCGGCAAGTGCACGCCGGTGAGCCTCACCGTCACCTGCTTCTCTGACCCCTACGGGCTGACCGAGCCCACGAAGGTCGAGGTCACCTTCTAGGGGCCTCAAGTTCGGTTGAAAACGAGTAGAGGGGCAAACAACAACCCCTCTACTCGTTTTCGCGGCTCAACGTTCAGCATCGTTCCGTAGTAGCAAGACCACAACGGAGGACCAGTGAAAGGTCGAAAGGACAAGAGCACACTCCTCCCTGGAAATCAGGGTGTCCTGACGGGTGCCAAGGCGTCAACGAATGCACCAGTGATCTTCCTACGGGAAGATCAGGCCGACTGCTATCACCAGGGGCTCACCAGCCTCCTTGGGGGAGCGCCACGTTTTGGTGTCTCCTGCCCGATGGGATGGGGCAAGTCACTGGAAACCCAAGCCCTCGTCGAGGGTTTCCTCAACTGCACCACGAGTCGTGGTGCAGTTGTTGCCGTGCCCCAGGTGCAGATTGCTGACAGTTTCCTGAAGCAGTACGACATCCGAGTGCCCTCACAGAAGGGGGTCACCACGACGAACCAGATGCCCTGGAGATGGGGACCGCACGGGAAGCTGGCCTCCAAGGATCAACTGGTCAACTACTTTCACCACCCTATGCCGAAGGATAGCAGTCACCGGGTCCTGGTCACGTCCCACAAGTCGCTTGGCGACCTGTTCAAGGTTCTGGATCAGGACGGCCGGGAAGTGTTCCCTAAAGGCGCACATTCCTTGAAAGGGATGCTGCTTGTCGTCGATGAAGCCCACCACTCGTCGAAGACCAACCTGTTGGGCCGATTCGTGACACGGTGGGTCGAGGCGGGTGGGCAGGTTCTATTTCTGACCGCCACGCCTTTCCGGTCCGATGATGACCCCCTGTCTCTCCGTCGCGACGACCCCTGTTTCTTCCGATCGATGTCCGACTGGCTCAGCATTGCGATGAGCCTACCGGAGGCACGTCGGCCTCCGCGCACCATCCGCCCGGAGTGGCGGATGCTCACGTCACAGGTCGAGACGGATCCCGACGAGAACCCACTGAAATTCATCGACCAGAGTCAGGCTGATGAGATCGCGGAGATGTGGGTGAAAGACCAGAGGCCCAAGACCATCATGAACCTGCCCATGGCCGGGCTGGGTCGTGACTGGGTCGAGCCCATCAGGCTAGCATTCGAGAAGCAAGGTGCGAAGGTCTACAACGCCTTCCCGAAGACCACGACTTCCACTGACAGCAGGGAATTTCGGGACATCCTGGCGTGGGAGCGAGCTTGTGGCTCGTTCAACGACTCCAAGGTGGATGTCATCATTGCGTGTCTGCGGTTCGGGGAGGGGAGTGACTGGCCGCTGGCTTCATTCATCTACAACCTCGGCATCAACCAGTCCTCAGTTCTGACCGTCCAGAAGGGTGGCCGAGTTTTCCGTCCCCGATGGGGCTTTGAGCCCTACTCGGGTGTGAACCTGGGACGGAACGAATATGTGAACGACGCCATCATCAGGTTCATCATCCCGGTGTCAATGCCGAAGGAGCGACGGGACCTGTACGTGGTCACTAACATCCGGGCCATCCACCTGCTCGGGACATTCATGGCCGACCCGGTGACAGGGGACCACTACCAGGCCCATCTCCGTACCCGTCCCGAGGACCTCGGCCGTAAGCGGGATGGCAGCAAAGTCTCTGACCCGGAAGTGGCGAGCCACATCTCACGGAGCATTGACGGCAGCAATCACGTCATCCCCGAGTTGTTTGTCTACACTGAGATCCTGAAGGACCGGGGTGAGAAGCTCACCACGCCGAACTTCTTTGGTCTTTTGGACGAACTCGTTAAGGACCCAGAAAACAAGCGAGAGTACCAGCTTGCCTTTGCCTGGGCTCAGGTGAAGACCCAGTCACAGGAACAACAAGATCGGTTCACTCAGGCACTGGAGAAAAGGCTCCGGGCCATGGGCCGCACGAAGAAAGCATCCCCCATCGCTCTGGATCAGGCCATCATTGACGCCTTCACCGAGGTAGTTGACGATTTCCGTAAGACTCGAACGCACGAGGAGTCTGCGATCGAGCTGTTGACCAAGTGGGTGGCCGACGACATCAAGGACTTGGGGCAGAGTTTGAAGGTGCGGCTCCAGAAGCAGTGGGAGCGCCTGTACAACGATGCCCTGGCCTTCTATCAAGCGAACACACCGGGTCGTGGCATGGAGGCCCTCAACTACCGTGACCCTGAGCACAGTGAACTGATCAAGTGGGTCAACGAGCAGAGACGGCTCCACCGTCGGCTGGCGTTGTCATCGGAGCAGTTGGAGAAGCTGAAACGGATCCAGCTCAATCTCGTGTCGGGCAGCCGTGACTTTCTCCACCACATGATCAACCTGCGTGTGAACGACGCCACCTACATCCCAAAGTCGGACTCCTCGGAGATGGGCCGCTTCATTCGCCAGTTGCGGGGCAGCCCTACGCCATCTCAGCGGGCCAAGGTCAATGCTGGATTCCCCGGATTCATCTGGGACAACGACTTGGCGACCTTTGCCCACGACGTGCAGGAAGACCAGGCCGACCCCGACACCCTCGTTCGGGGCACCAAGAGCTACCTCCGGTTCCGCGACAACTACACGATGTTCCATCGTGGACTGGCCCCAAATGGGGCCGATGCCTACATGGATCATGAGTTCGGCAAGAAGTTCGACTCCGTCTATCGTGAGGATCTGGCTGATTGGTTCTATGACCCGTCGTCCCGATGCACGGAGACCCCGTTGGGTCTTTACTTCCTGAATGACAAGCTCCTCACGGTCGAGCGTGAGGTGCTGTTCGGGGACTGGGGGATGGCACCGGCGTTCTTCTCCCCCATCTTGTCGGGGAATCGAGTGAACAAAGACCTTTCGTTGGACGAACGCAAGAGCAGACGGGCTGAACAGAACAAGAAGATGGCTCTGCACCTCAAGATTCAGGGTCGGACTCCCGAGCAGGCGGCTCAGGACCATCGGGGTCGTAGCCTCTATGGTCTCTGGTGGCGTCACCTCACCAACAACGAGAAAGCAGCGATGGCCCTGGTATGACCAAAGCTGACTTCACCAACAGTCCCGGCAAGCACCAGTCCCGTCAGGAGAATCTGGCCTTTGTCGAGAAGCACCTCTGCTACATGGTTGGGGGCATCCTTCGTGGGACCTGGGTTGAGATGTGCGGAACCCCCGACGAGACGTTCACCCTCCTCAAGACAGCCGGGGTACTCCAGCCGGGAGTGGGTAAGTACATCGGCGTCAGCAACGTGCTTGAGAACGTTGCTCGGAACCGGGAGAAGTTTGCGGCTGACATTCAGGCTGGGATTGCCGACTGGATCTACGGTGAGTGGGACCATGTGCTGTACAGCCTGGGACAAGACCCTGACCAAGTCCCTGTGGTGGTCAACTTCGACCCCTACAACGGTCCAGGATGCCCTCTGACCCAGCTCACCAAGGGCACCCTCCAGCAAGTCCGCAAGTTCGCCCGAATGAAGGGTTACTGCATCCTCCTGATGTACTTCTGCCTGCGTGGCATCGGTCAGGAGTCCCCTCTGGATGACCCAGCGCTGCGAGAATATATGGACTTCCTGCACGGGGAGTTCGGGTTCAGGCCCCCCGTGGGTAAGTACAGTAGTTCCAGGGGGCCGATGGCCGTCATGCGTGTGACGGTCGCTGGTTCCCACGACCCAAGGACATCACTATGATCGTTATCGTTTCCGACGACCCCCAAGAGGTCATCACCATCCTGCGTTCACTGGACGCAAAGCCGGCCCCTGTGAAGTCGACCCCCGAGGGTGAGGTGATCTCCCGTGAGGACCTGGTGGAGGCCATCCGGCGGGAGGCCCCTATCGCTTACAGTGGTCTGCTGGCCCTGTACCCGAACCAGGGAGGGCGTATCCGAGCCCTCTTGGCTACGATGAAGGGGACGGTAGTGCAGGGGAAGGACCTTCTTTGGACGGTCCCGACCTGATTCGAGCGCTCCTGTGGTAGCCTCTACCCCGGTGACCGCTCGAAACGGCCAAAGTCTTTGAAAACACTACATATTTGGGGTTGGTGGTGCGCCGGGTGGGGCCGGTATTGATCCTGGCTTGGACCCTCGGAGCCACCGCTCGAAACACAGGGTGTAAGACCCTGATCCTACAGGGCTCTCAGATGCAGCCCTGATCTCCCCTGTACGAAGGGGAGCCCATTGAAACGTCGAGGACAAGCGCTACAACATCTCCCTCGAAGCCTGATCTCCCCTGTACGAAGGGGAGCCCATTGAAACATGAGCCGACGCACCTCACGCCTCCAGGTGGCCCGGACTGATCTCCCCTGTACGAAGGGGAGCCCATTGAAACCTCAACATCACGGCTGACAGCCTGAGGTGGCACGTCAAGCTGATCTCCCCTGTACGAAGGGGAGCCCATTGAAACTAGTCCACCACCCCTACGTTGGCCCGATTACGGCTGCCTGATCTCCCCTGTACGAAGGGGAGCCCATTGAAACGTGGAAGTGCCTGTGTCCCCGACCCGGTGCGGAGTTGCCCGGCTGATCTCCCCTGTACGAAGGGGAGCCCATTGAAACGACGGGAAAGTTGCCGGCGTCGTCTTCGTCTGCCGGGTCTGATCTCCCCTGTACGAAGGGGAGCCCATTGAAACCTGTTTGCCAACACCAGCCTGGGGATGCAGGGCGAGACCTCTGATCTCCCCTGTACGAAGGGGAGCCCATTGAAACGACGTCCCCGCAGCAAACGGGGGCCAGCAATGACCCCTGATCTCCCCTGTACGAAGGGGAGCCCATTGAAACTCGGGTGATGAGAGCCAGAGCCCGACCCGAGAGCGAGCCTGATCTCCCCTGTACGAAGGGGAGCCCATTGAAACCAGCCCCGGCTGCCAAGCCTATCCAGACCGACCTTCTGCTGATCTCCCCTGTACGAAGGGGAGCCCATTGAAACAACTTGAGCGCCGCGAACACCATCATTAGGCTCTTCTGATCTCCCCTGTACGAAGGGGAGCCCATTGAAACGACTTAGAGTCGAGGGCTGATAAGCGGGTCTATGACCTGATCTCCCCTGTACGAAGGGGAGCCCATTGAAACGACCGCTTGACCGTGAGCACCGCACCCTCTGGCTCCTGATCTCCCCTGTACGAAGGGGAGCCCATTGAAACAGCCCTGCCCGAGAGGGATCAGTGCTCCGGTCGAGCTGATCTCCCCTGTAAGAAGGGGAGCCCATTGAAACGCCAGGGTGACGGTGTCCTGTTTGAGACGCCGGACGGTCTGATCTCCCCTGTACGAAGGGGAGCCCATTGAAACATAGTGGTTTCCTTTTTAGCCCCCGGCTCGGTCAACGCGCGCTTCGAGTTCGTCGCCAGAGAGTTCAAATGGGTAGTTGACCTTGTACATGGTCCGTGGCTCCGGTGCCTTCCAGCCTGTCGAGTACCGTCTGAACGACGATGTCCATGTTGATTCGCGAGGCTGCATGCCGGAGAGCCGCCTCGACGCGTCTGACTCTCGAATGCAGTGGAAGGGAGTCATCCCAGGTGTGCACAAGCTGACCCATAGTCGCCTTGGCCACATGCCCCGCCAGGAGGCAACGCAGATCGCCAATTCCGACTTTCACTCCAGCCGCACGCATCGCAACACCATCGAGCATGAGGGCATCAGCGATTTCAGTTGTGGACCAGAGGGTCAGGCTCGCCTGACCCGTTGGCTTTGCTCGGCGACAGACAAAGACTGAGTCGAGTACAGATGAACTCGTGTTCGCAATGTGCAGGGAAGCTGCCATCTCAGCGGCTGCTGGAAGTACCGCCGTACATACCATCGCGGCGTCGAGGACCGCGACGACAAGCGGCAAATACGCAAGGGGATCGTTGTGGTGGTACGTGAATACGAGCGGTGCACCGGGCTTGAGGGCTGCACAGAAGGTCACAAGCACTTCCGACAAGGCTTTCGTGAACTCCTCGATGCCGCGTCCAGCTGTCGTGTTTCCGGTCGCCTCGTGTTCTGAACGCGTTGTATTTTCCTCGAAACCAGGGTGGTTGTGCGAGAGGGCCTGCCGCAACCAGACATAGCAGAAATCAATAAGTTCGGAGTATTGAACGTTCGCGAAGTAGGGTGGGTCTGTGAAGATCCCATCCAGACTGTTGGGCTGCAGACTGACCCCTTGAGATGGGCCACAGCTCAATACAACCGTCTTGTTGCAGGCGAGATCTTCCCCGATAAACTCACCTGGGGGGAACACTTGTTCCTTCCTGCCCGCCTGGACGCGCGTTTCGAAAGGTCGCTCAGCGTACTTCCTTGCACGAATGTACTTCTTGACGAAGTGACGGAAGCCACCAGAACCGACGTCGGCGATTCCGAGGACGTTGTTCTCGCATTGGACAAGGCCAACCGGGAAGCCGTGGACGCTGAAAATATCCTGACACTTGAGCGCATAAGTGTCGTACCGACACAGCATGTTGTTATAGCGTAGGATGTCGGATAACACGGTCAAGAGTGCATTGCGGACGGCATCGTCTTCTACAGCAGAGATCTCCGTTGCGAGTGTTGCGAGGGTCAGCAACTGGCGGTGATTAAACATCTCGCGGTAGTGCCGATATCCCCAGCGGATTAGGCGATCAGTTTCATCGCCCTCAGGGATCCCGCTGTTGGGGATGTAGTCCAGGATGCCCTCAGCGCCTTTGAGGGCGGCGGACGCCGACTCATATCTGGCAAGGTCATCGGCGTCTGGCTTCCGGAACTGGCGTCCTTTGACGTCGGGATAGCAGTGACTGCACTGGTACTCAATCGCCCAAAGCCGATGAGACGGCGGGCTGTCTGTTTGGCCAGGGAAACTGAACTGATGGTCGCACTTGTCGCAGGTTGCTGTTCCGCGAGTGGAGTTGCCTTCGACGCTCACCGGTTCCCCACAAGCCCCACACTGTTCGGGTGCTTGTGAAGTGGGTATGCTTGTATACTCGTTCAGTTCGCCACAATTCGCGCATGCTAAGACATGACGGGGATGTCGCGTTGCCTTTGCCAAGAGCCGGCCGGGAAAGACGTCCACGCGCTCGTTACAGCCCGGGCACGTCGCAGTCTTCACCCACAGGAAGTACTTCACAGGGGAGGGGCGATGACAACAATCGCATCGCGTTTCGTAGGCGGCGCCAACGCTTTTCGCCACTCGCTCGGCTATGGCTGTCGCCGTTTCTTCAAACAGGTCTAGGTCGACTGGGTCGAAGGCCCGCGCGACGAGCCAGTGGGACATGGGATTGATATCGTTTCCGAGAACGCTCAGCCCAAGCCTCGATGCCTCGTAGAGAATCGTTCCGCCCCCCATGAAGGGATCTGCGACTGTCCCTCGAAGTGGATGTCCCTCCCAGAACGCCTTGCCAATGGGACCGTCCACGTACTCAGCCAGCAAGAGAGCACGGAAGAGCGTTCCCGGCCGTCGTGCGAACCACTTGTGAATCCCGATGATCGGTCGATAGTTCTGTTGGATTTGCTTCTCGCGAAGCGCCTGGGTGGATGCGAATGTTGCGTCGAAGCGCGATTCCAATCGGCCGGCAGGACGAACGGCGTCGGAGGCACCACTAGACGGGCCGACCGCGTTGAGGACTCCACTTTCTCTAGAGGCGGGCAACATTGCCGATGTCTCCATAGTGCAGTAGAAGGAGATGAAGACAGTAGGCTAGTCTGATAGGGGGTAGCCCATTGCCGAACGAAGGTGCCGGTAGTCGGAGGGCTGAATCTCCATGAAGCCGCCATAGCAAAATAGCATGTTCGCCGGATGGGTTCGCAGCTCCTTCCCCATTTGATTCCATTGATCAAGATGCCAGAGCAACTCGCCGACGGGTGTCGCCAGGTTCGCACGGTCGAACTCAACGTCACAGCGGAGAGGATAAGACGTGTCCGCTCCGAAGAGCGGAGTATCATCCTCTCTGATGTTGCCGACAATCCGACCGTAGCCATCAAGGAGGCCTCGGCGTGAGATGTAGGCAACGAAGAGGTCGCCGCTAGAGATCAGGGCGAACCGCTTTCGATGGTCCATCCTCACGCCGATTACGCTGTGATCTCGCACTGTTTGGTAGGTTTCCGGCCGGAACATGATGAGCCAGTGGCGCACGCTCGCCCTCCTTTCGGAGCGAAGGCTAGTGGCTTGTTGGCAGCACGTCAACGCCTGTCGACGAGAGGCGACTAGGGGGCGGGCGGAACAGAGAGCATGCCGCTGTCGTCAGGGTTTGGTGATCACTGTCGGAGCCGGGAGCGATTGAGTGGGGTCGAGGTGGGGCGGGAGCGAAGGTCGTGGCTGACCGTCCAACGTTGCGATAAGCTGTTGGCGCGACGGGTTGCCGGCGACGAAGGAGCGGTGCAAGCCCGTGCCAGTCAGCTGCAACGCGATGTTGGGTGGGCTGGCTGCACCGTCAGATGATTGGACTACGCGCACCCCACTAGATGAAGGCAAGCTGCTCCGGTTTGCCGGCGTGAGCACGCCGCGTCGGGTGGTCCCCGAGCAACGCGTCGAGATCCAGTCGTTGGAGCACTGCCTTGTTGATGGGGCGCTTCGCATCCCAAAAGATCCGACTCGCGAGGAAGTCGCAAGCGAGGGGCGACCTCAAGGCGTCACAGACCGCGCGAGCGCTCTCTTCATCGTCAAACGGCAAGAAATAACAGGTGTCGTCAACCATGACTGGTTGGCCGTCCTGAGGGCCAATCAGTGTGAACTGCAATTTCTTGTACAACCCGGAGATGCCAACCTTCCATGGGGCAAACGAGTACGGGCCGATTCCAAAGATCGCGAAGTCGTGCTGGCCGCGATAGATGGAACTCTTGCGGTCCCTGAGAGCCTGGCGATGGTTGTCGAGATACCGCCACGCTTTGGGGTGCGTGTGTCTCAAGGCGGAGGTATCTTCACCAAGCACTCGCTGCGGCACGACCACGGCCCGCCTTGACGTGCACAAACCCTTGGCCACATCCGAACTCTTGAGGAGCGGGAATACTAGGTCGGGTTCAATCTCGACAGGCTCCGCAAGTCCGTTTCTCAGCATGCCGCCGGTTGACTCGAGTTCCATGACGCGCGAGCAGTCGTGCTTCAATCCTGAACGCCATTCGGGGGACGACTGGCCGATGAGATGGCTCGTTCTCTCGTACCGATCGGCGTCTGCGATCAAGATGCCATTGGCCACCGACATGCGGGACTCGGGTAGGGCCGCATCAAACGTGGAGTAGATTGGCCAGGTTGCCTTGACTGCGGGCCGCTCGCCGGTTCGGCAAACGAAGAGCACGGCGTCGACAGCGGCGTTGAAGTGTTGCTTGGCGTTAATGCGCCAAACACCACCGGCCTGAACAGCCCAATCCTTCAACCGCACGAATTCAATCACCCGTCTCGCGACCGTAGACTTGCAGAGGACCGCCAACATAGCCGGCTTTGTTTGTAGGGCGGCGAGAAGTCGAATGATCATCCACTCGGAGACATCGAAATTGCTCTTGCCAGTAAGCGCCTCAAATCCGGTAAGGTTCTTGAAATTCGTTTTTTCTGGAAGGTTGTCGGAGTCCAAGACGCCCAGTGTGGAGTTTGTGACCCAGGGAGGATTGCCGACAACTAACACTCTGCCGGGCACGGAGGAGAGAGCCTTCTCCCAATTCACGCGGAAGAAATCCGCTTGGATGACATCAGCAGCCGGGACGGCAGCCCTGGCCGCGTGGACGTACTCGCTACTAAGTTCGTATCCCATGAGCACAGCACGGTGGAACGTCTCATTGGCCGCGCGTAGGAACGCCCCGGTGCCGCAAGTAGGTTCGACCACAGCAGAAGGTATCGGCGCGAGCCTGGCAACGAGGTCCAAGACCGATCGAGCGAGCTCGATCGGCGTTTGCCAGTCGCCCATCTCTTGACGATTCACGGACTGAGCACCGGGACCGTGTTGGATGATCTTCATGACTGCCTCGCCCACTCGGGAGAGCGGCTATCCTGGGCCACGGCCAACAGGGGCAGGGACAGGTCCTTGCCGGTCCACGAGACAGTGTCGATGAACTTCTGGTAGCCCCGACGGTAGCCCACCCCTTCGAGCAAGCCGAAGAGGAACGACAGGTTCACAGACATGACGTGCTCAGGGGTGTGAATGATGATGGGGGTGTCATTGTCCATCTCATCCAGCCCTTCGGCCAGACGGGCTACCTTGCCCTTGTCACGCCCGAGGATGACTCTCCGGCCTGGTGCCAGGTAGGGGGTGAGATCGATGGTCTTGGGTTGCACGTTGTGCTCCACTGGTAGTTGAACCTCTTCGGGGTTGATGGTCACCTGAGCCCCTCGTTGAGGTAGGCGGCGTAGGAGATCGAACAGTTGTCATCGCAGAAGTTCTGACAGGTGCCATCTCCGGGCACAGCCCAGATCGCTTCACCGCACTGCCTACACCGCCCGATACGGATCTTGTCCCCATCCTTGTACTCCTCATAGGAGAGGACCCATGGGAACTGAGACGACGTAGGGTCCACGATGGTGCCATCAGGGGCAACACACCACCAGTGTGCATCCTTGCCACACAACGTCAAGACGTGACCCTTGGCAATACGCAGTTGGGGAAAGCGGTCACCATCTCTTTGACAGCGTCCTCACAACGACCACGAACGAAATTGTCGTGCCTCTGGACGTATGCGTCAATCCATTCCGTGTGAAAGTCCTCCATTGATCTACTCTCCTCAGTTCTACTACACCTCATCTCTACTACGCCTCATCTCTACTACGCCTCATCTCTACTACGCCTCATCGTCAGGAGTTGAGCCCCTGACGGGTCATTTCCAGCGGTAGTCGGGGTCGTCGTCCTTGTCGATGTCGGACCACTCATCGTCCTCGTCCTCATCGTCGAGTTCCAGTTCCAGCTCATTCTCCCCGGCCTTGACAGCCTTGGGTTGTGCCAGGAACGCCGTGTGGAGCTTCTCGATGGACTCCCCCTTGTCGAACTTGCCGTTGAGGGTGTAGCCCCACTCGCCAGTCTGTGGATGCTCATCGACATCGAGCCAGCCCTCGCCTTCGTTCCACAGCACGGACAGGCACCATGCCACGGTTTCTTGTTCGAGCCCCGACCGTTCGATCAGGCGCTCCTCCGTGTTGTTGCTCGGCATGTCCCGCTCGGCGATCAGGACCACGATGTCGAGCAACTGTTCTTTCTCGTACTCGGTCAACGGCATTGAGGTTTCTCCTTGAGGTAACGGCGGCCATCCTCCCGTCCTACCCATCCTTGCCGATCGAAGAATGCCCACAGGGCGATTCCATCCCTTTGCTGGACAGAGTCGGCCCACACTCGTAGGTCGAACTCTACCATCCACAGGAAGGCCTCAGCGTACATTCGGGTGGCTATGCCTTGGTGCCGGTAAGGCTCCGAGACGCGGGTGCGGAGGACCGTGGGACGTCCCAGGTTGAACTCCACGAACTGAGGGAAGGACTTGCGAATGAGTCTCCCCATCGGGTCAACGTGTTGCGCCTCAAAACGCCAGATGTCCAGATACCCCAGGGGTTCTGGCTCATCTGGGGACACACAGGTAACCACGTAGGTGTCACCGGTTGGTGACATCGAGACAGGCAGCCGCACGATCTCGTTCAAGGGGTTCTCACCGTCTCTTTGAGAAGTGCGATGGTGATCGTGACGGGCCATGCCACGATCATGAACAGGCCCATCAGAGCCACGACCACGGCTGCTTTCCTCGAAAAGACGCTCTGGTCGGGCTCCGTACCACTGGGTTCGTGTCGCTGGATGATGACGATGCGATAGGCCGTCCAGAGCGTGATGCCCCACCTGAGGTACTCAGGGCTCATCGAGTTTCCATGTCCACGAAATAATCCCACATGCAGTCGAGACGCCTCATCTCCCGCTCGGTGACAGCTCGCAACGCCGTGTCACGGGCGATGGCCACGGCCCGCAACCAGTCGAATCGTTCATCCGGTCGGATACGCTTACGGACTGCATCCACGTTCTGGCCGAACCTGTGCGTCCTCACGCCATCTTCGTCGGTCACCCGGAGCCCAAGAGGCCCCACCTGCCAGTAGATCTCCCCGTGCTTGCGGGACACCTCCGTGGGTTCACTGTCGTAGGTGAAGTAAGGCACCTTTTGGTCGGCGTGCCCCACGGGAGCCAGGGCGTTCAGCCCCCGGCGGCGACCGACGCGAAGGGCAGCCCAGGCCAGCACGGTGTGCATGTAGACGCCGAAGTCCATCTGAGTCGAGAAGTTGAATCCGACCTTGGTCGTCCCCTCGGCGTAGGACAACCCACGTCCGATGTGGACGTACTGGGTCGGGTCATAGGGAAGATCGACTTCCTCCGAGGGCAGGCCCTGTACATCTTCCTCGTGACCCTCCCAGACAGCCTCGAAGGCTGTTCGGATGTCGGCGTTCGCCGGGTCATCACAGGCAATGGAGAAGGGTCGCAACTCAGAGGTGAGGAAAGCGTGCAGCATCTCTGCTGCCTTCACACTTTTACAGGGGACGGAGAGGGAGTAGCCCATCTAGTGCTCCTTAAAAGGAGATGTCATCGTCGATGTACTCCTCGTCGGAGGCGTCGGTGGGGGTGCTCGGGACGGTCACGGGGGCAGTGGGGGCCTGATCGTCGCATGTGCAGTCGTGGTCTCCGCACTCCTGGCAGTAGTCCTCCGGGTCGTAGTAGCCCTGGCGGGTCTCGTCCCACACGAGGCCCGCGTCGGCGGCGGCCTCTGCCCGGCTCGCATACTCGTAGAAACCGCCCATCCTGTCCTCCGTGTGTTCGTGTCTCAGCCCTACTACGGGTGAGGTGTGGGAGTTGAGCCCTATTTCAGTGCTTTTCTGCATTCCAGATTCTCGAATACAGAATACCTTGTGATTTCAGCCAGATACCCTTTTAAGGGCTTGCTACCGATTCAGGGCTCAACTTGGCGAAGTCCTCCGTAGTAGGTGTGTCAGAGACACCACGGGAGATGCACGATGACCACCGACACCGACATTACTCGCCTGGACAACATCAGCGCCGTCGAGCGTGCCCATGAGCGCAACGCCCGCAGCCTGGCGATCGGGACCTTCTCCGACCTCTACAAGGAGATCCACGGGATCCGCCCCCGGTGGGTCAACACCGAGGTGATGTCCCTCTCCGAGTTGATGAGTTGCATCAACGACCTCAACGAGGAGCTCCAGTCGGAGCAGGACTACTGGGACTACATGGCGACCCAGGATGCCCTGGATGCCGAGGAAGAGGCTCGCCAGGCCGAGGCAGCGGTCGCCGCCCGTGAGGATGCCGTCTGGAGCATCCAGGACGCCTTGGAAGGCATCCGGTAGGGGGGGCGGTGGGCTCAACTTCTGACCCCACCGCGTAGTAGGGCTCTGGCAGCACACGGATCATCGTCCATCGCTTGGGAGAAAAGGAATCATGACCGCAGGCTAGCAACGACCACCGCGTCAAGCGTGTGTACCTCGGTCGTGCCCGGTACAAGGGCAAGCTCAAGACCGTCTGGATGAGCCCCCGCAGCCTTTCATATCGAAAGGACGCGACCTTGTCGAGCAAGTCGGGAGCCATCCGTGACCTGGGAGAGGTCTCCGTTCCCGTGGACTGGGAGTCCAAAATCGTACACTGGGACCGTGGCGATGGGTTTCCTGTGGGATACACCAAAGGAAGCCTGACAGGATGGAAATCGGACTTCCTCCTGACCGAGCCGCTTGAATGGCTGGAAGGGGGCTCAACTCGGACACCTGCCCCGTAGTATAGGCATGACCACGACCCCACCAAAGACCCGACGCGAGATCCTCGCCGAAATCGCCCTCATCGAGGGGATGGGACTCCTCTGCTTGCCTAAGGCCGAGTGCACCTGCCCCTGGTGTGAGCGCTACTGCGACCTGTGGGGGATGCTCGACGCTCTGCCCGAGCCGAAGCGCCACCGCAAGGTCAAGACCAAGACCCCGAACCTCACCTACACCCGCAGTGACGGCAAGACAGACGAGGTGGTTGCTCTCGTCAACCGTCTCCGTCGCAAGCACCAAATGGGACTTTCCTGGCTCTCCGATGAGAGGGCTGACGTGCTGGAAGCACTGACTCAACTCTCGAATGGCAAGTCGTGATGGAAGCCCTCCGTGAAGCCGTGGCCGCCGCTGTAGGCTCATTCCAGGGCGCTGTGTGGCCTCACATCAACGATGCCACCCTGGAGCCCTGCACGGGTGAGGATGGCTGCACGGTGTGCTCCAGCCGCCAAGACGCGATGATCTGTGACCGCCTGGGAAGTAGGGCGTTCGACATCTACGACAGTTGTGCCATAGGCTCTCGCCCCATCACCTACACGGGTCCCATCACCAACGCCATCCAGGCGCGGGAGTGGGAGCGTATGTGGGACCTCCGACCTGACACCGCGTGGGCCAATGCCGAGAAGGTAGCCCGCGAAACCCTTCTCTCACCAAAGCCCTGGCGGAAGAACAATGTCTGAGTACACCGAGCAGTTCCGACTCGACCAAGGCGGTATGGGGTTCCTGCAAGCCCACGCTGCCATCACCTGGATCCGTGAGTGGCTCAAGCACGTCAAGGTGGACTACGACGAATCACCCATCTGCGGTGCCCATCCGATCGTCTGGACGATCAAGCATCCGGGCAAGCCGGACTTCTACATCGGGTTCGACCTCAAGTCCGTGGGCCACCTGCTCTACAGCATCGACAAGGTCAAGTGGCAGGGGATGGACGTCACCTACCACCCGGCCAACGTGGAGCCCGTCAGCACGGACAACTGGTTCAACCTCGTTCGACGCATCAAGCGTCTTCGGTCGGAGTCATGAGCGAAGTCATCGTCAACGGCGTCCACTACGTCCCCATCAATTCCTCGACCTGGAATCGTGCCTATGAGCCCGAGGACGGCTACCCCACTCCTCCCGATGACGATCGTCGAGTGCTCGTGTTCCTGAACGGGTATGTGACTCTTGGCGATACCAAGGGCCGTTGTGGTGGTGGCTGGGGCATCCAGATGGGTTGGTACGACCACGACAAGAACTTCTGGCGTGTCCACGGACAGCGTGAGCAGTTCGTCACCCACTGGCTCGACCTGCCACAGCCCCCAGCCCTGCCTGAGGAGGAGTCGTGAGCGAGATCGTTCGAGGCGAGAACCCCATCACCCGGGTACTAAACGACCTCTGTTTTGATGGCAAGGTGCCTGGTTCCTGGCAGGATGGTCAGGGCTATTGGTGGATACCAGATGCGCTTGCCAACCGGCTGGCCCTTCAGGTGAAGACCTACATCGAGGACCACCATGAAGTGTCCACTACTCCCGATACACGTTGACTGCCCCACCTGCAACGGCTCCTTCCTCATCGAAACGTCTGGGCAGTGGCGACAAGTGCAGGCACATCTACGCACCTGTGCAGGCAAGACCGCTGCGAAGCAACCCAAGCCCGCCGCACAACGCAACCGGCGAAGGCAGCGACCGTGAACATCACTCTCATCCCCGGCGACATCACAGACTTCACAGGTGACGTCATCGTCAACGCGGCTAACAACGCTGGCCTGGGCGGGGGTGGTGTGGATGGTGCCATCCATCGTGCCGCCGGCCCTCGTCTACTGGAAGCCTGTAAGGCCCTGCCCATCTACGAAGGCCTGACGGGCTACGCACCGGGATTCCAGCACAGCACCGAAGTCCGAGTTCCCAATGGGAAGGCCATTCCCACACCGGCCTTTGACTTGCCCTGCAAGTGGGTCTTCCACACCGCTGGCCCAGTGTGGGTGGAGGACCCCGACGCCCTCTTGCGGCTCGACCAGGGTCCACCCGAGTTCCCGCTGGACGAGTCCCAACTGGACATGGCCCGTGCTTGGAAGCTGCTCAATGGCTGCTACCACAACCCAGCCCTTCTCGCGATGGGGATGGGGCTCAAGAGCATTGCGTACCCAGCCATCTCGACCGGTGTCTACGGATGCCCCATCGAGACGTGTGCTGAAATCGCACTGCGCTGGGCTCGGCTCCACATCGCCTGGCCCCTTGACGTGACCTTCTACCTATACCCCGCCGGCAACCTGCCCATCTGGCAGGGGGTTGCCAAGCGCCTGAACCTCGACGTCAACATCGTGCTGGAATGAGCACACGAGACCTTCGGCGGCTGGCTCATCAGATCTTCCTGCTTGCACAGCGAGAGATCTGGTTGGGGGTCAGGTCAGGTATGACCGGTCATCCTATAAAAATCAGCCCGGCAAAGCTTGGCCGAGAGGG
>Ga0210057_1001351_pt1 | contig 37444 bp, 37 predicted proteins | sample CryGeyCG2114_010_2_FD_183968 | JGI IMG/M metagenome (GOLD analysis project Ga0210057, IMG submission 183968) | Groundwater microbial communities from aquifer - Crystal Geyser CG10_big_fil_rev_8/21/14_0.10 (SPAdes) (version 2) | ecosystem: Environmental > Aquatic > Deep subsurface > Groundwater ... | reverse complement strand
ATTTTCATTTTTTTTAAAAAACAAAAGCAGGCTTTCTTGAAAGAGCCTGCTTTTTCTTATGATATTTCCTTAATGAGTGATATTTCTGCTATAATCAAAGCATTGCATTATGAAGACAAACAAAGAAGAAATTTCTCAAAAAATAAAGGATTTGGAAGAGTCTATGCAATTCGCGGACTTCTGGCAAGATAAGATTAAGGCTCAAGAAGTGATAAGGGAAATAGGCGAGCTTAAAAACAAACTTGAAGGAGTTGGTAAATATGACAAGGGAGATGCCGTGCTCACGCTCTTTGCCGGCGCCGGCGGCGATGACGCGGAAGATTGGGCTGGGATACTTTTTAACATGTATCGCAGATACGCGGAGAAGCAAAATTGGACGGCGAAAATACTTCACGAACACAGAAGCGAAACCGGCGGATACAAAAACATTTCCTTTGAGCTTGAGGGAAAAGGAGTATATGGTAAAATAAAAAAAGAAGCCGGTGTGCATCGCTTGGTGAGAGTATCGCCATTTTCCGCCAAGAAGCTTCGTCATACTTCTTTCGCTCTTCTTGAAATAACGCCAAAGTTTGTGGCACCGGAGGAAGTAGAGATAAAAGAAGGAGATTTAAGAATAGACTTAATGAGAGCCGGCGGCGCGGGCGGCCAAAACGTAAACAAGAGAGAGACGGCAGTAAGAGCCGTGCATCTGCCATCGGGTATAGCGGCGCACGTGGACAGCGAACGGTCACAAGCGCAGAATAAAGAAAGAGCCATTCAATTGCTCAAGGCCAAACTCTACCGAGTCATGCTTAAAGAGCGGGAAGAGGAAAAAGACAGCATGAGAATCGCTCAAAAAGTAGAACCGGAATGGGGAAGTCAAATAAGATCTTACGTCTTCCATCCGTATAGGATGGTAAAGGATCATAGAACGGAAGTGGAGACAAGCGATGTGGATGGTGTGCTTGAAGGAGATATAGATGAGTTTATAGAAGCGGAAAAAGATTTTAGATTTTAAATTTTATTTTTTAGATTGCAATGATTTATTTTAACCAAGTATCCAAAATATATTCAGCTGATTCCGTGGCTTTGAAAGATATCAATCTTACCATAGAACATAAGGAATTTGTGTCATTGGTAGGTCGAAGTGGCGCCGGCAAGAGCACTTTGCTTAAAATTCTTCTGGCTGAAGAAGCTCCAAGCAAGGGGGAAGTTTTTTTTGAATCCGTGAATATCCACTATATGTCCAAAAGAAAATTGCCTCTTTTGAGAAGAAAAATCGGCATGGTCTTCCAGGATTTCAGACTTTTATCCGGTAAAACCGTTTTTGAGAATATTGCTTTCGCCATGGAAGCTTCCGGCCGCAGTACTAAGGATATAGAAGAAAATATTCCGTACGTGCTTGATCTGGTGGGTCTTACTGATAAAAGCCATCGCTTCCCTCATGAACTCTCAGGCGGCGAGGGGCAGAGAGTAGCCATAGCCAGAGCTATCATCAATCGTCCGGACGTGGTGGTAGCCGATGAGCCGACTGGCAATCTTGATCCGGAAAACACAAGAGAGATTATACGAATATTGGAGAAGATTAACGAACTTGGCACCACCATCATTCTGGCTACACACAATAAGGGCGTTATAGATTCACTTGGTAAAAGAGTGGTTACCTTGGAAGATGGTAAAATAATAAGAGATGATAAAAAAGGCAAATATACGTTATAATAATTAGAAAGAATAAAGCAATGTTTTTCACAAAATTAAAAAGAGTCATAAGGGCGGGGTTTATGAGTTTCTGGCGAAATGGCTGGGTGTCGCTCGCTTCCATTCTGGTGGTGGTGATAACCCTTTTTGCTATTGGCTCATTGGTGTTTTTTAAAGGTGGTCTTGACGCTCTCATTGCCCAGCTTAAAGACAAAGTGGACATAACCGTATATTTCAAGCCGGAGGCTCAAGAACCGGACATAATGGCCATTAAAACAGCCGTTTCTAAATTGTCGGAAACGAAGGATGTGGTGTATGTTGACAGAGAACAAGCCCTGGAAAGTTTTAAAGAGAGAAACAAAAATAACGCTCTCTTTATGCAATCTTTGGAGGAATTGGGCGAGAATCCACTCGGCGCTTCTTTAAACATAAAAGCTAAAGAAATTTCTCAATACGAATCAATCGCCAATTTTTTGAATAGTCATATGAATTCCGGTGCTAGTGATTATATAGACAAGATAAACTATTTTGAAAATAAAAGAGTCATAGAACGTCTTTCCGTGCTCACAGATTCGGCGCACAGATTCGGGGTAATTATAAGCTTGGTGCTTGCCGGTGTCGCCATATTGGTTACTTTCAATACTATCAGGCTTACTATCTATTCCTCTCGCGAAGAGATAGAAGTAATGCGCTTGGTGGGAGCCAGTAATAAATTTGCCAGTGGCCCGTTTATAGTGGAAGGCGTTATGTACGGAGTGGTCTCGGCTATTATTACCATGATTATGTTCTTTCCCATTACCATGTGGCTTGGCGCTCTCACGGAAAACTTTTTAAGCGGTATGAATGTGTATAATTACTACATCCAAAACTTTGGACAATTCTTTCTTCTTCTCTTGCTGATCGGTGTGTTGATTTGCTCTATTTCCAGCTTCATCGCCATAAGACGGTATCTTAAAGTTTAGCCAAATCCTATTGTCGCGGCAAAATTAAAGAATATTTTTTGGTCACAAAAATTGGATTTTTGGCCATTTTTCTGGTAGATTGGGGATGTAAAAACATTGTCAAGAATACATTGCCAGATCGTCTAATGGTAGTCGCCTCATCGGCGACCCGCCGAAAAGGCGGGGACACAATTATGTTTTATACCTATGTGATAAAAAGTAAAAAGAATAACCGGTTGTACTATGGTTCTACCGATGATTTGAAAAGACGGATTAAAGAGCACAATGATGGAATTGGCGGTAAATATACTAGAGATAATCGACCATTTGAGTTATTGTATTACGAAGCGTATGTATCTTATGATTTAGCAAAGAAAGCAGAGAAATTTTATAAAACAGGTTATGGCAGAGAGATATTAAAAGCAAAATTGACAAAATAATATTGCCAGATCGTCTAATGGTAGGACACAGGTCTCTGAAACCTGTTATCTAGGTTCGAATCCTAGTCTGGCAGCCAACAATTTTGAACAAGGCTTTTAAGGGCGAGTTACGATAGATGGTTTGGCGTGCTTGTTTTTATAAAATTTGATATTATATAAACATGAAGTTTACTCGCACGAAAAAACTGGTTTATTTTAATAATAAGGGAGGAGTTGGGAAGACCACTCTTGCCTATAATACAGCGGTTAAATTTGCAGAAATGGGCTATAAAACAGTATTGGTTGACCTAGACCCTCGATGCAATCTTTCTCGTATTTCTCTAGGAAATACTATTAAAACCTGTTATTAAGAGTTCTTCTATAAAAAACCACTGAATAAAATCCGGATATGTTACAATAAATATTATGGCACGACTATGGTATTCACTTACATTAGAAAAAACATTTGAGAAACTTGAGAGTTCGGATAGAGGTCTTTCGCTTGAAGTGGCAAGCGAACGTTTCAAGCAATACGGCGCGAACAGTCTTCCGGAAGAAAAGCCGCGATCTAAATTAAGGCTTTTTTTAAGTCAGTTTCAAAGTCCGCTCATTTATATTCTTCTTGTCGCCAGCGCGGTTGTTTTTGCTATGGGCGAAACCATGGACGGCTTGATTATTCTCACGGTACTTTTGTTTAATGCCATTATTGGTGTTATTCAAGAAGGTAAGGCCCAGAATACTCTTCTCGCTCTCAAAAAATTCGTGGCAACAAACGCGACGGTCATTCGTGATGGAAAAGAATTCATTATCCCTGACCGAGAAGTGGTTCTCGGCGACGTTCTCATTCTTCAGGAAGGAGAACGAATTCCGGCTGATGCTCGGGTTATTTTTTCTCAAAGTTTAAAAATAGACGAGGCTTCTTTGACCGGAGAATCCGAGCCGATACATAAAAATACTGATGTTCTTGAGGGAGATAGTCTTCCCACTGCGGAGCAAAAGAATATGGTTTGGAAAGGTACGCATATCGTTTCCGGTAATGGTCGGGCAATCGTGGTGGCAACGGGGCTTGGCACTGTGATTGGCGGTATCGCTAAACAAATTTCCGTCATTGATGCGGAAACTCCGCTCAAGGCAAACATCCGCCATCTATCGCGGGCAATTATTGTCGCCGTCGTTGTCATTGGTACTATTCTTTTCACTGCCGGCATACTTTTCGGTCACTCTGCCAAAGAAATGTTCACGACTGTTGTTTCGCTTTCCGTCTCAATTATTCCCGAAGGGCTGCCAATTGTTATGACACTTGTACTTGCGACCGGCGTTTGGCGCATGTCAAAGCGGAACGCACTTGTGAAGAAACTTCAAGCCGTGGAAGCCCTCGGACAAGCGCGAGTGATTGCGGTAGACAAGACGGGAACCATCACTAAAAACGAACTTGTCATACGCAAAGCGTGGGCGGGTGGCAAATTATTTGAAGTTGGCGGTATTGGATATGAACCTAAAGGGGAAATCAAGCTTGATAAGAATCTTGTCCGTGTGGCAAAGCATGATGAATTGTTGTATTTGGGAAAAACCACTTCGCTTGTTGCCGGCGCCCGTCTCTTTTATGTTGAAGAAGCAAAGGAGTGGCGTATTGCCGGAGATCCCACTGAAGCCGCCATGCTTGTGTTTGCCGAGAAAGCGGGCTTTCACAAAGAAGATCTCTTGAGAGAGTCGCCTCTTATTTCAGAAATTCCTTTTGATTATAAGATGAAGTATCGCGCCACTCTGCATCAGACGGGAAAAGGCCATCTTTTAATCGTTACCGGCGCTCCGGAGAAGATACTTTCGCTTTGCGTTGATATTAGGCGTGAAGGAAAGAATCATCCTCTTGGAATGGATGAAAAAGAAGGACTTGAGAAAATATTTGCCGGCATGTCGGAGGAAGGACTTCGCGTTATCGCGGTTGCGGCTTGCGATGAAGCGCCAAAACAATTAAAAAAGGAATCAATTCATTCGTTGTCTTTTGTCGGATTTTTCGGCATGCAAGATACTCTCCGTCCGGAAGTTAAAGGAGCAATGCAACGAGCGAAAGAGGCGGGAATCAGGGTGGTAATGATAACCGGCGATCATAAAATAACCGCTCGCGCCATTGCCAAGGAAGCGGGCATATATCAAGAAGGAGATACGGTGCTAACTGGAGATGAAATTGAAAAGATGTATGACGCTGAGCTTGCCAATAAACTGGCAAATACAACGGTTTTCGCCAGAGTGACGCCTGAACACAAAATGCAGATTATCAACGCTTATAAAAAGAGAGGTGAAATTATCGCCATGACGGGAGACGGAGTTAACGACGCGCCATCGCTTGTGGCCGCCGATCTTGGAGTTTCCATGGGTAAAATCGGCACGGAAGTTGCGAAAGAATCTTCAGATATTGTATTGCTTGATGATAATTTCGGAAGCATTATTTCGGCAATTGAGGAAGGCCGAAGCATATATAAGACGATAAAAAAGGTTATATTGTATCTTTTCTCAACAAGCGCTGGAGAAGTGCTGGTGATTTCTGTCGCGTTATTTTTGGGATATCCGTTGCCGATTCTCGCGGCGCAAATTATTTGGCTTAATTTCGTAACGGACGGGTTTCTTGTTATGGCCTTAGCTATGGAACCGAAAGAAGAAGGACTTTTGTCCGGAAAATTTGAACATCCTAAAAAATATATTATTGATTCGTTGATAATTCAAAGAATGATTATTATGGCGTTGCCTATGATGATCGGAACACTTTTCTTATTCAGCCGGTACTTTGAAACTGATATTGCCAAGGCGTGGACAATATCACTCACAACACTCGCGATTTTTCAATGGTTCAATGTGTGGAATTGCCGCTCGGAAAATAAATCAATATTTAAAATGGATTGGTTTTCAAATAAATATTTGGTTGGTGCAACCTTCGCGGTTATCATACTCCAGATAATCGCAATATACATGCCGGTCATGCAGAAGATTCTTCGCACCGTGCCGTTGGAATTTTCAGAATGGCTTTTAATCATTTCGGTAGCCGCGTCAATAATCGTTGCCGAGGAATTACGCAAATTCTTCTTTCGGAGAAGAAAGAATTTATCACAGTTTTAATATTCAATTTTAGGGTGGTGTTTACACTTGCCGCAGATTTGCTATCATCTATTTATAATTTATGGCTAAAAAATATATTTGCGGGCGGAGGTTTGAGTTTTACTGTTATCATTAATGTACTATGAAAAAATCTTTTAAAATAGGTTTAATCGCGGCGGTGATTATGGCGATCGGAGTATGGTTTTTTGGCTTTAGAGGAAATAAAGAGACGATTTACGAATACGCTTTGGCGGAAAGGCGTGATGTCGTAAAAGAAGTTAGCGTTACGGGTAGAGTTAAGCCCGGCGCGGATGCCAACCTTGCTTTTGAACAATCCGGCAAAATTACCGGCATATACGTGGTAATCGGCGATTCCGTGGTAAGGGGCGAGGCTATCGCTTCCATATATTCCGCCGACATCGCCGCCAAGCTTGCTCAAGCTCAAGCCGGAGTTAAATCGGAAGAAGCGAAATTAAACGATTTGCTAAAGGGCGCGAGAGAAGAAGAGATAAATGTGCAAAAAGCCAAAGTGGAAAATAAAAAAGTTCTCTTTGAAGAGGCTGAGCGAAATATGATGAACGTGATAAGCGATTCTTACACCAAATCTGACGATGCCATGAGAAACAAAGTTGACCAGTTTATTTCAAACCCAAAGAGCGCAAGCCCTAAACTTAATTTTTCTCTGGCCGATCAGAAGAGAAAAGATAGAATAGAAAACAATAGAGTAAGCATGGAATCGCTTTTAATCTTATGGCAAGAATCTCTCGTTGAGCTTTCTGTTTCTATTGGCAATTTGGATTTTTACGTTTCCGAAGCAAAAACTAATCTTGATAAGATAAAAAATTTTTTAGATTACGTTTCCTTCGCCGTAAACAGTCTTACTTCTAACGCTTCATTTAGCCAAGCGACAATAGACGGATATAAGAATGATATTTCTGCGGCCAGGAACAATATAAACATGGCTATTTCAAACATTTCCGTCGCTCAGGAGAAGTTGAGTAACGCCGCCACTTTTCTTAGCTTGGAAGAGAGGGAGCTTGAGCTTGATCTGGCCGGCGCTTCACAGGAAAATATCTCTGTTCAGGAGGCGGCGTTGGCCAAAGCGCAAGCGTTGGTAAATCAATACGAAGCCGAGCTTTCCAAAACAGTTTTAAGGTCGCCGGTGAGCGGTGTCATATCCAAGCTTGAAATTGAAATCGGCGAAACTGTTTCTCCCGGTGAGATTGTGGCCTCAGTGATCTCTCTCAATAAATTTAAAATAGAAGCAAATGTGCCTGAGGTTGATATTGCCGGCTTAAAAAGTGGCAATATGGCCGAGGTAATTTTGGATGCTTACGGAGATGAGGCGCTGTTTTTAGCCAGAGTTTTGCTAGTGGATCCGGCGGAGACGATTGTGGAAGGCGTGCCTACTTATAAAACCACTTTGGTTTTTGAGCAGGATGACGCGCGCATAAAATCCGGCATGACGGCTAACGTGGAGATAAAGATAGATGAGAAAAAGGATGTGATAGCCGTAGCTCAAAGAGCAATATCTCAAGAAGGCGGCAAAAGCTTCATAAAAATTTTAAATGATGCCGGCATGGCGGAAATCGTAGAAGTAAAAACCGGAATGAGAGGGTCGGACGGATTCGTGGAGATAACGGAAGGCGCGCAAGAAGGCGATAAGGTGATCATTTTTGAAAAACAATAAATTCAATGGCTTTCATAGAAGCGAGAAATATAGAGAAAGTTTACTCAGATGGCACGCGCGCTCTGCGCGGTGTTTCTCTTGATATAGAAAAAGGAGAATTCGTGGCCATAATGGGTTCTTCGGGAAGTGGCAAGTCCACGCTTTTGCATACACTTGGTTTTTTAGATTCATATACCTCCGGTTCTTATTCTTTTGGCGACAGAGAAATCAAAGATTATTCTGAAACGGAAGTAGCTCGCATAAGAAACAAAAGAATAGGCTTTGTGTTTCAGATGTTTAATCTTTTGCAGAGGGCCAGTGTGTTGGAAAACGTAAAATTGCCTTTGGCCTATTCCGGCATACGGGAGCCGCTGCGATCCAAGCTTGCGCTAGAAGCCATTGAGTCCGTGGGTTTGGGACACAGAAAAGATTTTGACGTAGCGGTACTCTCCGGTGGAGAAAAGCAAAGAGTGGCTATTGCCAGAGCCATTGTAAACGATCCTGATGTCATTTTTGCCGATGAACCTACCGGCAATCTTGATTCCGGTTCCGGCAAAGCGGTGATGAATATATTTGATAAGATGAACAAGGAAAGGAGAGACAGGATTATTGTGCTGATAACGCATGAGACAAATACCGCCAGGTACGCCGAAAGAATTATTAAAATTGGTGATGGCAAAATAGTTGATGATTACGTGGTGAAAGACAGAATTAGCGGTCAAGAAGAATATATTAAATAATCCATGAGTTTTTTTGATATTTTTAAAACTGCCGTCTGGGGCCTTAAAGCAAATATGGTAAGGACTTTTCTCACCATGCTGGGTATTCTTATTGGTATTACCGCCATTATGCTTATTTCTTCTTTGGGCGGCAATACGGAAAAAATAATCGTGGGTGAGCTTGGTGGTTTGGGCGCCGAGACTATCGTGATAAGGCCGGGCAAAGAGCCAAGCGGACCGAACGAATTTGCCGATGTTCTTCTTTCCGACTCTCTCAAAGAGCGTGAGTTTGAAGAGATACTTAAAAAAAGCAAAGTGCCGGGTATCGTAAGCGCCACGCCGGAAGTTTTTTTAAGCGCCAGCGCTTCTTACGGCAGCGAAACATTTAAGCCTACCATTTCGGGCATTTCAGCCGAATTTATGTCTGACTCGCTCAATCTTACTCTTGAAAAAGGAAGATTATATGACGACAGAGAAATCAGATCCAAAGCCGCGGTGGCGGTGATAGGCTCGCGAGTGGAGAAAGAACTTTTTGGTGCGGAAGATGGCATAGGTAAAAATATTCAGATCAAAGGCAAGAAGTTCAGAGTGATAGGAGTGTACGAGCCGAAAGGGCAAGTGGTTTTTTTCAACGTGGATGATTTGCTTATTCTGCCATATACCACGGCGCAGCTTTATCTTACCGGCGACAAGCATTACACGCAGATTATCGCCAAGGCGGCAAACGCCGACATTATAGATAGAGTGGTGTTTGATATAGAGCAAACGCTGCGCGAGTTGCATAATATAAGTGATCCAAGTAAAGACGATTTCCATGTGCAAACGCAGCAAGGAGTGGTGGAACAGGTAGGTAAGATTCTCGGAGCTTTCACCGCTTTTCTTTCGCTGGTGGTGGCGGTGGCTCTCGTGGTGGGAGGCATTGGCATTATGAATGTGATGCTCGTCTCCGTTACGGAAAGAACGAAAGAGATAGGTTTAAGAAAAGCCGTAGGCGCCACTAAGACAGACATACTTTTGCAATTCCTCATAGAGGCGGTGCTGCTTACCGCTATCGGCGGCACGGTTGGCGTGGTGTTGGGAGCGCTTCTCTCTTACGGCGCGTCTTTTGCCGTTGGCAGATTTCTTGGCGTTAGCGCCTCGTTTTCTTTTCCGGTTTTTGCCGCTCTCCTTGGGATAGGCAGTTCTATTATCGTAGGTCTTGTCTTTGGTATTTATCCGGCACGCAAAGCCGCCTCCAAGAGCCCCATAGAAGCGCTAAGATATGAGTAATCCATCGTTGTATCTGATCCTGTTTTTAATAAAGAAGATAAACATTTTTGGATCTCTCTGTTATAATTCTCTTTATGAAGCAGAAAGACGCACTTAAAATATTGAAGGCGGGGAAAAATGTTTATCTTACCGGCGCGGCAGGAAGCGGAAAAACATACGTTCTTAATGAGTATATTTCTTATCTCAAAAATCGCGGAGCGCGCGCGGCCGTTACGGCATCTACCGGTATTGCCGCTACGCATATAGGCGGAGTAACGATTCATTCGTGGTCTGGCGCCGGCATTAAAGACGATTTAAATGATGAAGATATAGAGCGGCTTATCCAAAAAGAATATCTGTATAAAAAATTTGAGAAAACCAAAGTCCTTATCATAGATGAAGTATCCATGCTTTCTTCCCGATTGTTTGATTCGGTGGAGCGAGTATGCAGGGCGATGAAGCGAAGCGAAGAGCCGTTTGGCGGGATGCAGGTGGTGTTGTCCGGTGATTTTTTTCAGTTGCCTCCCATAACAAAAGAAGGAGGAAATGCCGATTTCATCCACTCGTCTGAAGCTTGGAATAAAATGGACGTTCGTATTTGTTATTTGTCTGAACAATTCAGGCAAAAAGATTCTTCACTGGAAAAGATTTTAAATGAAATGCGCCAAGGTGGTATTTCGCCGGCGTCAAAAAACAAATTGGCGGAAATTTGTGAAAATAATTCGGCGTCTTTAAAATCAGTTTCGCCGACTCGGCTTTATACGCACAATATTGACGTGGACGCGGAAAACGAAAGAGAGCTGGAAAAATTAGAAGGCAAAGCGCGCGTTTATGAAATGTCGGCTGGCGGAAAAGCGAGTATGGTGGAATCGCTCAAAAAAGGAATATTGGCACCAGAGACTCTTCGTTTAAAAAAGGGGGCGGCGGTGATGTTTGTAAAAAATGCTTTTGATGAAGGTTATGCCAATGGCACTCTTGGAAAAGTGAAAGACTTTGATAATGAGGGCATGCCGATTGTGCGGACATTTTCTGGTGATATGATACGCGTAACTTTAGCGAAATGGACGGTGGAAGAAGACGAAAAGGTTTTGGCGAGAGTGGAGCAGCTGCCATTGAGATTGGCGTGGGCGATAACGGTGCATAAAAGCCAAGGGATGAGTTTGGACGCGGCGGAAATTGACCTCTCTAAGGCGTTCGTTCCCGGACAAGGTTACGTGGCGTTGTCACGCTTGCGAGATTTCGCCGGCCTATCGCTTCGCGGACTTAACGATATGGCGTTTATGATGCATCCGCGCGCGATGGAAGTTGACGCGCGTTTACTGGCCGAATCGGCAAAATGGGAAAAGGTGCTGGAACGATTTAGCGATAAAGAGATGAATGAAATGCATATAAAATTTTTGAAGAAAATCGGCGGAATGATTGATGAAAAAGAAATAGCCAGAAATACCGCTAAAAATAAAGATAAAAAAGAGGCGTTTAAGGAAAAAATATCCACTTACGAAAAAACTTTGGCGCTTGTGTTTGAAAAAATGTCACTCGCGGAGATCGCCAAAAAAAGGGGAATGGCACTTGGCACGATAATTTCCCACTTGGAAAAATTAAAAGAGAAAAATCCGGCGCTTGACTTGAACGCTTATAAGCCGAAAGAGAGAGATTTTAAAATAATAAGCGACGCGTTTAAAAAAGTGAAAGAAACAAAGCTCGCTCCGGTTTACGAGATTATCGGCGGAAAATATTCCTACGAAGAATTGCGACTGGCGAGATTATTTCTCTCTTCCATTTGACACTTATACCCACAGGGGGTATAATTACGATGATGAGAAAAGATATTCAAAAGAAGGTCTTAAGACGGCTGAAGATCGTAGAAGGTCAGGTGAAGGGTTTGCAGAAGATGGTGGAAGAGCACAAATATTGCATAGATGTTATTACGCAGACGCAGGCCGCCAGGCAGGCGCTTTCTTCCGTGGAGGACCTTATGCTTGAGAATCATCTGGCTACGCATGTCGTTGAACAGATTAAAGGCAGTAAATCATCCAAGGCTGTGGAAGAAATTTTGTCGGTTTATAAATTATCAAAGAAAAAATAAAAAACATGTTTAAAAAAATTATTATTGGCGGGATCGTTATAATGATTTTTGCGGGAATGGCGTTATTGTTTTCAGCTGGAAACAATGAAAATAAAACTGATTTAATGGATTTAAAAAAAGAAAAAGAACATATGGATAATCTGGAAACGTATGAGATAAGTCCGTCAAATATCGCCAACAAGATAAAAAATAAAGAGAATATTATTTTACTTGACGTGCGTACGTCGGCGGAATATGAAGAAAGTCATCTGCAAAACGCGATCTTTTTGCCGGTGCAGAATCTTAATGAAAAAACATTGGCTGAAGTGGGTCTTGGCGAAGAAGCAAAAAATAAAGAAATAATTATTTACTGCCGCAGCGGTGCCAGAAGCAAAACAGCTTATGATATTATGAGTTCTCTCGGCTATGCTAATATTAAAAGTATGGCTGGAGGTATGGTTCACTGGCTTGAGGATGGTCATCCTTTCACGGAAGTCGGAATACCTGATGATGGAAAATATGAAAATGACGTGGCTGTTTCGTTTGGATCAAAAATATCTTTTGACAGGACTTTTCATGATTTCGGTTTAGTGCCGCAATACGGTGGGTCGGTGGAAGCTAAATTTAAAGTAAGAAACGATGGCGTAAAAACGCTTGAGATAGGCAAGATTACCACCAGCTGCAGCTGCACTTCCGCTTCAATATCGTCTTCGGCAATCGCGCCAGCCGAATCGGCAGAGCTGATTATCCGTTTTGACCCGAACCTGCACGAAGAGCCTGAAGATGTCTTCAAGCGCACCGTTTTTATTCCAACCAATGATCCGGATGAACCGGAGGCGGAAATTATGATACAAGTGGATATAGAAGAAGGTCGATAAAAATTATTAACATCAAAAAATATTAAAATATGAACAAGTATATAATTTTGTCAATCGTGGTTATTGTTTTGGGTATCGGAGCTGTCGTTGGGTTTACCGGAGACAAAGATGAAAAAATAATAAACAGGAAATCAGAGCCTCAAGCCTCAGCTTCTTCTGTTGTCGCCATAAATTCGCATTATGATTTCGGCGATATTGATATTTTTGGCGGCAAAGTGGAAACGGGTTATGTTCTTCAAAACACCGGAGACTCAGACGTAGTTATTCTTTCCGGCGGAACCAGCTGCATGTGCACCGAAGGTGTGATAGGCGATCTTAATTTTGGCATGCATGGCAGTTCCGGCAAAGTTATAATTCCGGCTGGCGGAGAAAAGACGCTCACGGCGATTTTTGATCCGATGGCTCACGGTCCGGAAGGAGTGGGGCCGATAAAAAGAGAGGTGTATCTTAAGACAAACTCAACAGTTACGCCGGAAATAAAAGTTACTTTTGCCGGCAACGTGATTAAAAATTAAAAAAATAGTATAATCAAAAAACATGAATAAAATAATAAACACGGCTTATGCCGATTTTGGAGGAATGGGGGATCAAGCGGGATTGATTGATCATCATTTTTCCATGATGGGGGGGTTATGGCTCAATGGGGTGGTTTGGTTTGGGTTTCGGTTGGATTTTTATGCTTTTGGTAATAGCGCTTTTGGTGCTGGGAGTAATCGCTTTGGCTAAGTATATAAAGAAATAAAATGACAGAAAATAAAAAAAGTTTGTCAGTGCCGACCGCCATCATAATTGCCGGAGTAATAATAGCCGGCGCTATTTTTATGACAAGAGGCAAAGCTGCTCCCTCAGCCGCAAATCTTCCCAAAGAAAAAAAGGCTGATCCGCTTGAATCGCTTAGTCCTATAACAAACAACGATCATATCCTCGGCAACCCGAACGCGTCTATAAAAATAGTGGAATATTCCGATTTTGAATGTCCGTTTTGCAAGAGTTTTCATTTTACAATGAAAAAAATAATTGATGAGTACGGCAAGTCCGGCGAGGTGGCTTGGGTGTATCGGCATTTCCCGCTGGATTCACTCCATCCGGTCAAAGCGCGCAAAGAAGCAGTCTTTTCCGAATGCGCGGTTGAGCTTGGCGGTAAAGAAGCGTTTTGGAAATTCGCGGACAAATTGTTTGAAGTTACTTCTTCAAACAATAGAACGGATATAGATATTGTTTTGCCTAAAATTGCCGCCGATATGGGTTTGGACAAAACAAAATTCAACGAATGTCTTGAGAGTGGCAGATATGATAAGCATATTCAGGATGAGGTTGATAATGCTATTGCTACCGGCGGGCGAGGCACTCCGTGGAGCATCCTTGTCGCCCCAAACGGCAAAAAATTTCCCATAAATGGCGCATTGCCCTACTCATCCGTTGAAGAATTGGTAAAGATGGCTTTGGAAGAAAAATAATTTTAAATGAAAGTTTTTAAAGTTTTAAAGAAAGCGCTTGGAAACCGGCATTATTTCGCGATTGCCGTTGTTGTTTCCGTCACGTCTGTTGTTTTGACCATATTGTTGCCAAACTGGAAACTTGTTTTGGAAATATTATCGTCAAATGGAAGTTTTTGGGAAGAAATAAAAACAATCGTCAATTTGCTTGGCGCATTTAAAACAAATTTTACGGCATGGGCGAGGGTGTATCTGGTGATCATTTCTGTTCTTTTCGGGATCAATGTTTCCATAATCATTTATTACATAAAGGACAAAAGAAAAAAGTTTGGCGGCAACGCGACCGCCATCGGCGCCGGAGGTATCGCCAGTGGAGTGTTGGGAGCCGGATGTGGCGCTTGCGGGACATTTGCTTTCGGCTCTCTTTTATCCTCGGTTGGAGGAGGTTGGTTAGTTTCTTTTTTGCCGTTTGGCGGACAGGAAATAAAGATTTTCAGCATTGCCTTGCTTGTTTTTTCCATATATTTCGCGGCGAAAAATAGTGGGAAGCCGTCAGTTTGTGCTTTGAAGATTTAAACTAAAATATAAATATGAAAAATAAAAACAATCATTGCTGCCACTCAAGCGGCGGCGGCATGTCTTCTCACGGATCGGCGAAAGAATTTTTAAACAAATTTTGGATTATTACCGCTCTGCTCGTTCCATTATTTTTAAGCAGCGGAATTGGTTCTAAAATTTTCGGTCTTGAGGGCTATGTCTTAAATGATTATATTCAATTTATTATCGCTTCGGCTATCTTTTGGTTTGGTCTGGTGTTTTTTCGCCACGCTTGGCACGAGATAAAGACGAGGAAATACGGCATGATGACGCTGGTTTCTCTGGCCGTGGGATCTGGTTATCTTTTCTCGGTTGCAGGTGTTTTTGTGCCAGCTTTAGAGATTAAGTTTTATCTTGAGATATCCACGCTTATTTGGGTGTTGATGTTTGGCCATTATTTGGAAGCCAGATCTGGCGCCGCGGCCGGAAACGCACTTGAGGAGATAGCCAAGCTTTTGCCGAAGAAGGCGCGTGTTATAAAAGACGGAACGGAAAAAGAGGTTGACGTAGCGGCGCTTAAAGAAGGCGATATTGTGTTTATAAGGCCGGGCGAGAAAGCGCCGGCCGATGGCAATGTGATAGAAGGCGGCGCCAACGTAAATGAAGCGCTCATCACCGGCGAATCAAAACCGGTTGAAAAGAAAAAGGAAAGCAAGGTGATGGCCGGTTCCATCTGTTTGGACGGTTCGCTTACCGTAAAAATAACCAGAGCGGGAGAAAACTCAACAATAGGACAGATTAAAAATCTTATTGCCAAAGCGCAAAAAACCAAACCTTCCTCACAGCGCTTGGCTGATAAAGCGGCCGGCGTCCTGACCTTTGTCGCCGCCGCCGCGGCCGTTCTCGCTTTGCTTATTTGGGCTTTTGTTTTTGGTCAGCCGTTGGTGTTCGCCTTTACGCTAGCTATCACGGTATTGGTAATAGCTTGTCCGCACGCGCTCGGCTTGGCGATACCGGTTGTTACTTCCATCTCTACTTCTTTGGCCGCCAAAAACGGAATTTTTATAAAAGACCTCTCTAAATTGGAAATAATAAAAAACGCCAGCTATGTCGTGTTTGATAAAACCGGCACTCTCACGGAGGGCGGTTTCGGCGTAACGGACGTTGCTCTCTTGGATGAATATCATGTAAACGAGAATCAATTTATCGGCCTTGTCGCTTCGGTGGAAAAACATTCATCGCATGTTATCGGAAGCGCGATAGTTGATTACGCGCGAGAAAAAAATATTGAACTTGCGTCAATCAGGGATTTTAAAAATATTGCCGGAAGAGGAATTAAAGCTTCAGTGGGAAGCAGTGAATACTTAATAGGCAATAACATTTTTATGGCGGAAAACGAAGTGCTTGAAGAGAGAAAAAACCCGCATCAAGATTTTTTAAGGCAGAGCAAAACGGTTGTTTTCGTGGCAAAAGACGGAAGATTGATCGGTCTTATCGCGCTTGCCGATAAGATAAGGACAGAATCTTACGAGGCGGTGAAAGCCATAAAGAGTATGGGCATCAAGCCCGTCATGATAACAGGCGATAACAAAGAAACGGCAATAAACGCGGCTGAAGCTCTTGGTATAGAAATATATTTTGCCGAGGTGTTGCCGGAAGATAAATATAAATATATCAAAAAACTTCAGGAAGACGGTAGCGTGGTAATGATGGTCGGCGATGGCGTAAATGACGCGCCAGCGCTGGCTCAAGCTGATATCGGAGTGGCCATTGGCGCTGGTACGGACGTGGCGGCTGAAGCCGGTGACGTGGTGCTTACGCGTAGCAATCCTATGGACGCGGCGCGTTTGATTGTTCTTTCCAAGAAAGTTTACGGCAAAATGATCCAGAATCTTATTTGGGCGCTTGGCTATAACGTCGTGGCCATTCCGGCCGCCGCCGGCGTCTTCGCCTCGTTTGGCTTCTTCTTAAGACCGGAAATAGGCGCCATTGTAATGAGCATGTCTACCGTAATAGTGGTTGCCAACGCCCTCACGCTTAAGAGGATAAAACTGTAAAAGTAAAATCTGCTATAATATCCAAGATGGGTAACAATAAGAGAGAAAATTCTAAAAATAATCCGACGGCCATTGTGATTTTCGGCGGGACGGGCGATTTAAGCAAAAAGAAACTATTGCCGGCCATTTTTCATTTGTATGTTGAAGGCTTTTTGCCGGAGGTGTTTAGAGTTATAGGTATTTCAAGGAAGGAACTTTCTGATGAGAATTACAGAAAGTTGGTGGAAGAAGCTATCGCGGCCAAATGTCGCGAGTATAGCCAAGAATTGATTGGAAAATTTTTGGAGAATATTTATTACAAGAAAGGTTGTTCCGGAGAATCATGCACTTATGAAGATCTTTCCTCTCTTTTGCTAAAGCTGGATGCCGAGGCGGGAGTGTGCATGAACAAGCTTTTTTATCTCTCGGTACCACCATCTTCTTATGGAGATATCTTCAAGCATCTTTCCTCCTCCGGTTTAAATACGCCTTGCGGTGGCGAAGGAGCCGGCTGGGCGAGAGTATTGGTAGAGAAGCCTTTTGGCGAAAATTTGGAAACGGCCAAGGCTCTTGATAATCAATTAACAGCGTTTTTTAAAGAAGAACAAATTTTCAGAATAGATCATTATTTGGCCAAAGACGCGGTTCAGAATCTTTTGGCTTTTCGTTTTTCCAATTTGCTTTTTGAAGATTCTTGGCATGGCGGTGATATAGAAAAAGTGCATATCAAACTGTACGAAAATTTTGGCATAGAAGGACGAGGTTCATTTTACGATGAAAGCGGCGCACTGCGTGACGTGGGACAAAATCATATATTGCAAATTCTTGCTCTTGTGGCGATGGAAAACCCGGGAGCTTTTGAGCCGGAAAAGATAATAAAAGAGAGGACCAAGGTATTCCAAGCGCTCAAGATATATTCTCAAGAAGAGGCGGCGGTTAATTCCATGAGAGCTCAATACAAAGGCTATCTGGATACCGATGGTGTTTTAAAAGATTCAAAAACGGAAACTTATTTTCTCGTTAAAGCATTCATAGAAAATGAAAGATGGAAGGGCGTGCCATTTTATCTTGAGTCTGGCAAGGCGTTGGGCGAAAGCAAAGTGGAAATCGTGGTGGAGTTTAAGGCGGTGCCTCATTGCGTTTGCGGAGACAAAGATACGCACGATCATAAAAATATTCTTACTCTTTCCATACAGCCCAAACAGGTCGTGGAAATGAAGTTTTGGGTGAAGAAGCCCGGTATGGCTTTTAAACTGGAAGGACAGTATCTCAAATTTGAGTACGAGAAAGAGAAAAACGGGGATGGGCAAAATATAAGCAGGTTGCCCGATGCTTATGAAAAAGTTTTGTACGATTGCATCGCCAGAGACAGGACTCTTTTTGCCACAAGTGGGGAAGTGGAAGCAGCTTGGAAATTCATTGATCCTATTGTGGCGGCGTGGGAGAATGGTTCGCCGGAGCTTAATTTTTATGAAAAAGGCGAGAAACCAAAGGTTGATTTATAATCTTAATAATCAAAATATTTTAAATAAACTATTGCGAATTATTTACGAAAAAAATAATCCGGTTGAGAAGGCGGCGGCGGAGTTTGTGAAGATGGCAAGTATGGGCAAAGACGCGCCGAGGCTGTTTATGTTTTCCGGCGGATCGGCACTGGAGATCGCGAGATGTTTGCCGAAAAATTTTTTTACTGCGAGCGACACCGTTACCGTTTTGGACGAACGTTATACTTTGGAAGAAAAAGACAGCAATTTTGCCGGTTTGATAAAATTTTTTGATAACAAAATTTCAACCATAGACACGCGGCCTAAAAAAGGAGAGAGTCTGGAAGAAGTTGCCGACAGGTTTGAGCAAAAATTAAAACTATGGAAAGAAAATAATCCTGATGGAAAAATAATTATCACTCAAGGGGTGGGGGAAGACGGCCACACGGCTGGCATTTTGCCATTTCCGGAAGATAAAGAAAAATTCTCGGAACTTTTTCGGAATAGTGACAAATTGGTGGCCGGTTATCGCGTGCCCGTTGAGAAAAATAAACATGCGGAAAGAATCACTGTAACCATAAATTTTCTCTTAAATCAAGTCGCCGTTTCGCTGTTGTACGTCTGCGGCGAAAATAAAAAAGAAATTTTGGCGAAAGTGTTAAGCGGTAAAGCCGATTTGACCGAAACACCAGCCGCCGCGGTTCTTGGGATGAAAGAGGTATTATTGGTTACGGATATAAATTAAAGCTGGTAAAAAAACTGAAATGTCTTATAATATAGGGAATAAGTCGACAAGGCCTGTAATTGGCCATTTATTCAAAAAATTATTATTATATATAAAACATAAAATAACATGAGCAAAAAGAATATAGTTGTTTTATTGCTTGCAATCGCGGTTATAATTATGGCCTTTATTTTTCTCGGCAAAGGCGATAAGAGTGAAAACCTGGGTGATGTGAAAATAGATAGAAACGGCATCGCGCAAAGAATAACGGCTAAGCACCTTTTTGAAAACGGCGTGCATACCGTGGCCGGAGATGTGGATTTGCCGACCCCTTGTCATGAGCTTACCGCTACCGCCACTGTGCTTGAGTCTTTCCCCGAACAGGTTCTTATAGAACTCAAGAGTAAAGCCGGAAAAGGAGTTTGCGCGCAAGTGGTTACTCCCAAAAAGTTTAAAGTTGTGTTTAACGCTTCAAAAGACGCTTCTATTACCGCCAAGCTTGACGGCAAAGACGTGATTCTTAATCTCATTAGGATAGGAGGAGCGGAAGACTTGGATAAAGATATTTTCATCAAAGGCTAACAAACATAAAAAACACCCCGTCAAAAACGCGGGTGTTTTTTATATCGCTGTATAGTAGAATATATTAAATATATGGAAATCATAAAATCCACCGGAGAGAAGGAGCTATTTAGCGAAGATAAACTTTGCCAGTCGCTTAAAAACGCCGGCGCGCCGCGCGAGCTTGCCAATAAGGTTTGTACTTTGGCGGCAAGCGATCTCAAGCCCGGGATGACCACTTCCAAAATATTCAGAAGCTCTTTGAGGTATTTGCTTAAAGAGAATTTGAGCTTGGCGGCGAATTATAGTTTAAGGCGAGGAATTGGCGAACTCGGGCCGGCAGGTTTTCTCTTTGAGCATTATGTGGAAATAATCCTTCAGACTTACGGTTATAAAACCGTTCGCAACATAATGGCTAAAGGTTTTTGCGTGGAGCATGAGATAGACGTTTTAGCGGAAAAGGATGGCGTTAAATATTATATAGAAGCTAAGTATAGAAATGAGTATGGCATAAAAACTCACATAGACGTGGTGATGTATGGCGATGCCCGTTTGGCCGATATTGCTAAAGCTGGCGGTGGTGAAGCTAAACTTTGGCTTATAACGAATACCAAATTTACCGGCAAGGCTGTAAAATACGCCAAATGTCGCGGCATAAAACTTACAGGTTGGTCATATCCAAATGGTGATAATCTGGAGGATCTTATTATAAATAGGAAACTCTATCCCATTACGGTATTGCCTTCAGTAAAAAGATATGAGAGAGAACAATTTGCCAAGTTTGGTCTTCTTTTGGCCCAAGATATTTTGCCGTATTCTCCCGAAGAGCTGGCAAACAAGTTTAACATCTCTTTAAATACTGCTAAAAAAATCATCGTTCAATCAAAAGAAATCGTAACTGCCTAATTAAGTCAAATCATCCAAGGACAGTCCTTGGATATTCCAATAATCCACAGTTTTCATGCGATGGCTTGACTATATAATCCCGTTAGTATAGAATAAACTTTGTCTCTTAAGGAGGATAGACGAGGCGTGGAAAAAGGCACGGACTTTGACATATTAAGAAGCAAGTACGCATTTTAGTTTTCAGCCAAGCTGGCTGAAAACATATTTTTTCTTTTGTTCCGTTCTATAAAATTTATTTGTGAGTTTGATCCTGGCTCAGGATGAACGCTGGCGGCGTGGAGAAGGCATGCAAGTCGAATGGGTTTAGACCCATGGCGAACGAGGTAGTAATACATAGATACGTACCTTAGAGTCTGAGATAATCCATCGAAAGGTGGGATAATATCAGATGGTCCCGCAAGGGTAAAGATTTATTGCTCTAAGATCGGTCTATGCGCTATCAGCTAGTTGGTGAGGTAATAGCTCACCAAGGCAATGACGGCTAGGGGGCGTGAGAGCGTGATCCCCACCGATGGCACTGCGACACGGGCCATACACCTACGGGTGGCAGCAGTCGAGAGTCTTCCACAATGGGCGAAAGCCTGATGGAGCGACGCCGCGTGAATGAAGAAGGGCTTCGGCCTGTAAAGTTCTTTTCTCTACGAGAAAACCGCTTTTTGCGGTGTGATGTTAGTAGAGGAATAAGGGGTTGCTAAACTCGTGCCAGCAGCAGCGGTAATACGAGTGCCCCGAGCGTTATCCGGAATCACTGGGCGTAGAGGGTGCGTAGGAGGTTTAGTTAGTCCTGTTTTAAAAATTTCGGCTTAACCGAAAAAATGGACAGGAAACGGCTAAACTAGAGAGTGCGAGAGGCATATGGAACTCATGGTGTAGGGGTGAAATCCGTTGATATCATGGGGAACACCAAAGGCGAAGGCAATATGCTGGCGCATTTCTGACTCTGAGGCACGAAAGCGTGGGGATAGAAAAGGATTAGATACCCTTGTATTCCACGCCCTAAACGATGTTCTCTAGCTTTTGATAGTATCGACCCTATCAGAGGCGAAGCTAACGCGTTAAGAGAACCGCCTGGGAAGTACGGCCGCAAGGCTAAAACTCAAAGGAATAGACGGGGACTTGCACAAGCAGTGGATCATGTGGTTTAATTCGATGATAAACGAAGAACCTCACCGGGGTTTGAAACCCAAGCGAATCTCAGTGGAAACATTGAGAGTCTCACAAGGACGGTTGGGCAGGTGATGCATGGCTGTCGTCAGTTCGTGATTTGAATTGTTCCCTTAAGTGGGGCAACGAACGCAACCCTCGTGTTGTGTTACAAGTGTCACAACAGACTGCCATTTTGGAGGAAGGAGAGGATGACGCCAAGTCAGCATGTCCCTCTGATATCCCGGGCTACACACATGATACAATGGCCGATACAATGAGTCGCAATGCCGAGAGGCGGAGCCAATCTCATCAAAGTCGGTCTAAGTTCGGATTGAGGTCTGCAACTCGACCTCATGAAGTTGGAATTGCTAGTAATCGCAGGTCAGCTATACTGCGGTGAATACGTTCTCAAGTCTTGTACTCACAATAAAAGCGCGCAGCAGGTTATAAAACTAGATTGTTAAAATCAATCCCTTCAAATTCGTCTTTGAGGCGTAGCAGAAGGATAGTCGCATGTCGCGAGACACGCGGTGAAGGATCCGGAAGCAAATTGCAGCCCTGATTATCGCTTTCAAGCGAAACGGCAATCGAGCCACGATTGGGTGGTGAGTGTGGTGAAGATTATTTTAACTCCGTATCAAGGATGCAAGGAACAGCTTTATAACTAACCTGTGGAGATCTGACGTTGTTTCCTTTTTATTTTAAAAAGGTATAATGAAACTTACGCAGCGTCAGAAGTCAGCTGAGCCATAGTATTCCGCTAAAAGCGGAAGAAGGGCTCACTCAATGCAATGTTCACAAAAGATTACATAGTTGGTTTAGTGGATGGCGAAGGAAGCTTTGCAGCTTATGTTTTAAATCCGCAACAGCCGACTAAATCCAAAAGAAGAGTCAAGGTTGAACCTAGGTTTTATGTCAAATTGACCGAAGAAGATAGTGCGATTCTTTATGAATTAAAGAAATACTTTAATTGTGGCAATGTCTATTTTCAAAAAGACAGCCGTAAAAATCATAAGAATTGCTACAGATTCGAGGTTACCGACAGAAAACAATTGTCAGAAAAAATTATCCCTTTCTTTAAAGAAAATGCTTTAAAATTTTCCACAAAGAAAAGAGATTTTGAAATTTTTTGTCAAATAATGAAAATGGTTCAAGCAGGAAATCATCTTAATCATAACGGATTGAAAAAAATCTTTATGTTGAAGCAAAAAATGCATTGAGCTCGCGTAGTGCGGGAAATCCGCATGCTACGTGGGAACATCAATTCTAAGTTTCTAGAAGATAATCGCCCGTCAAGCCAAGGGAGCCGAGAATACCCGAAAGTCCGTTTTGCGGATCTACGGTAAGTTCGGTAACAGGGGCTAAGTCGTAACAAGGCACGGGTAGCGGAAGCTGCTCGTGGAACATTAAACTTAATTCTGTCGTAAAAAAGCAGAACTAGGCGATCTCTCCGCTCCAAGCGGAGAAGAAGTGTTGGTCTCGGAGCTTTAATTTGAGACTGAACGGAACAAAAGAAAGAATATTAAAAATGTTGCGTAACAAAAAAACGGCCTGTTGCATTTCAGCCGTTTTTTTGTTATAAATAAAGGGTTAATTAAAGATTGGGCGTGTAGTTCAGTGGTAGAACGCTATCCTGATAAGATAGAAGTCGAAGGTTCGATTCCTTCCACGCCCACCAAAAGATGAAAAAAATTTTCAAAGGTCCCATAGGTGTGTTTGATTCCGGTTTCGGCGGGCTTCTTATTCTTAAAGATATAGTCAAAAGATTGCCGCAATATGATTATATATATTTGGCAGATTCGGCAAGAGCGCCTTACGGCGATCATTCCAAAGAAGCGGTTTATAATTTTACTGAGCAAGCTGTAGATTTTCTTTTTAAAAAAGGATGCGGGATTATTGTTTTGGCTTGCAATACTGCTTCGGCGGAAGCGTTGCGTAAAATACAGCAGAAATATTTACCAAAGCACTATCCCGACAGGAGAGTGCTTGGCGTAATAGTACCGGCTTCCGAGGTTGCTTCCGAGTTTACAAAAAACGGCAGAATGGGCGTGTTGGCCACCACCGGTACTGTTCTCTCAAAAACATTTCCGGCGGAACTTAAAAAAATAAACGATAAAACAAAAGTTTTTCAGAAAGCTTGCCCTTTGCTCGTGCCGCTTATAGAAAACGGAGAACATAATACCGTTACTTTAGCCGCCGCGCTTGAGGATTATCTCTCTTTTTTTAAAAATAAAAATATAGACACTCTTATACTTGGCTGCACTCACTATGGCGTTCTTGATAAAAAAATAAAAAGAAGCATCGGCACAGGCGTGAGTATCGTGTCTGAAGGAAAGATTGTGGCCGATAAGCTCGCCGATTATCTTAAAAGACATAATGAAATTGAAAAATTCTTATTGAAAGGCAAGAGAAGAATTTTCTACACAACGGATTTGACGGAGAGATTTGAGAGTCTGGGGAGCAAATTTTTCGGTCAAAAACTAAAGCCGATAAAGATAAATTTGAATTAAAACAATGATAAGCGGAAATGAAGAGTCTAAAACAGGGTTTGAAAAAGATTTTGTTAAAATCGGCCATCGCGGAGCTTGCGGATATGAGCTGGAAAATTCAATGGCTTCTTTCCGGAAGGCTTTGGATCTCGGCGTGGATGCGATAGAATTGGATGTTCACGCTTGCAAAACCGGAGAAGCTATTATTATACATGATGATATTGTTGACCGGGTTACCGATGGCGGCAAAGGAAAAGTGGCTAGTAAGACATTGGAAGAAATAAAATCTTTAAGCATGAAGAATGGTGAAAAAATCCCGACACTTGAAGAATTATTGTCTATTATAAACGGAGAGGTATCGGTTAACGTGGAAATTAAAGATCGCTTGGTTGTGAGAGAAACGGCAGAAATCATCAAAAGAAGTTTAAGAGGTGGAAACTGGAAAGAAGAAGATTTTATAATTTCTTCTTTTGACGTGGAAAGCTTATTCTTGTTTAAAAAAGAAATGCCAAAGATAAAAATCGGCGCGCTCGCGAAAGATTTGCCTTTGGATTATGAAATTATCAAAGAGCTGGAGGCCTATTCCGTTAATTTGCCATTTAGTATTATTGATGAGAAAATAGTAAAAGATTTTCATAATATGGGGTTTAGAGTCTTCGTGTTTACGGTGAATGAATACGAAGACATATTAAAAGTAAAAAGAGCCGGCGTTGACGGGATATTTTCAGATTTTCCGGACAGGCTATAGTTAGAACAAAATCATGATAGAAAAAAATTCAAATAAAATAACCGAAGGAGTGCTAAAAAAAGATGAAATAGGAAGCTTTATTGAAGGCCTTGAAGGCAAAAGACATTTTTCCGGAGAAAGGATTTGGGAAGGATATACTTCTCACTGGTTGGAAAAGAAAGTGTTTGCTCGCGAGCTTAAACAGTTGGATTATAAAACCGATATGCCCATAGTGCTCGTTTGGAGCGGCGATGCCGAGGAATTAAAAAACCCGGTTTCAAATTATATAGAGGTTTATTATAACGAAAGATTGATAAAATACTGGTCTTCATTTCTGGGGCATGTTGCCGCGAATATAAACGGCGATATCTTTAATTTTTCAAATAAAATAAACGAAAATGAAATATTGTCTCCGGAAGAATATTTTTATAGGCCGGCGCTCGGAGAGTTTTCTCCCGGCTTAAGCGGAGGGCAGGATTTTTCCAATCCGAAACTTCCTCATTATGATAAATTCGGCCGGCGCTTTATGCGTTCAATTCACGTGGTAAGGATTGAGGGGGAAGGATTGGACGCGGCTTTCTTGAAAGATGTTTTTAATAAAAAATTAAACAAGATATACAATACTCCGGTTGATCCCGCTCGTCCGGATTTTTACAGAGATTTTAATTTTCGCAAGAATAGTTGCGCCACTATAATAAGAGACGGCTTGAGAGAAGGCGGCTTTGCGGACGCGAGCGGTTTTTGTCCAAGAGATTTTTTCGTAAGCTGCGCCAAAAGTTTCAGAAGAATAGCAAGAGAACGCAATCTTTCCGTAAGTTTGCGTTTAATGTCTCAGCTTAAGGTGCCGGAAGCGCCGCCAAGCAGAATGACACCGTTACTTAACCCTATAAATCATTATCGCAAACGCAAATATCTTGATAATGTACAAGTTCAAATAATTCCATAATTTGACTTTATGAATTATAAAGATTTTTTTAAGAATAAAAAAATATTGATGATGGGCTTGGGGATACTTGGCCGAGGAGTTAACGTGGCCAAATTTTTAGCCAATGCCGGAGCGGAACTGACGGTTACGGATCTTAAAGACGAAGAGCAGTTGGCTTCTTCGCTTCAAATCTTATCTCCTTATAAAAACATAAATTATGTTTTAGGTAAACATAATTTGACCGATTTTAGGGATAAAGATATGCTTATAAAAGCTGCCGGCGTGCCGCTTGACTCGCCTTATGTGGCCGAGGCGAGAAAGAATAATATTCCCGTGGAAATGGACGCGTCACTATTTGCCAAACTACTACTATCCAATCTATCGACGTCGAATGTCGATAATATAATTGTAATTGGAGTGACTGGTACGAGGGGGAAAAGCACTGTTACTCAATTAATATACGAGATTCTAACAGCTGCCAATAAACGCGTATTTTTGGGCGGCAATGTAAAAGGTTTGGCCACTTTGCCATTGCTGGAAAAAATTAAAACAGGAGATATTGTCGTGATGGAGCTTGATTCTTGGCAGTTACAAGGTTTTAGCGACAGTAAAATTAGTCCTCACGTAGCCGTCTTTGCCAGTTTTATGCGAGATCATATGAATTATTACAAAGGCGACATGAACGCTTACTTTGCCGACAAGGCCAATATTTTCAAATATCAAAAAGCCGGCGATTATTTGGTGTGCGGAGAACAAGTGGCGGAGTTTATGAAAGATAATGGTTTTAAGTCGATCGGTAAAAAATTAGTAGCGAGTAAAAAAAATATTCCAAGCGAGTGGAATATAAAGTTACAAGGAGAACACAATCTGGCAAATATTGCCATGGCCGTTAAGGCGAGTGAAATATTTGGAGTTAGTGGTGATATAATAAAAAATACCGTAGAAAATTTTACCGGCGCGCCGGGCCGGCTTGAGTTTGTAAAAGAAATCAATGGCATAAAATTTTATAATGATACTACCGCCACCACGCCGGACGCGGCCATAGCGGCAGTCAAAAGTCTGCGTGAAGACGGCAAATCCAACATTATTCTAATTGGTGGCGGAGCAGACAAAGAGCTTGATTTTAATGAATATGCCGGTTTTATAAAAGACAAGATTAAAGCCATGGCGCTTTTTAAGGGCGCGGCTACTGATAAGATTATGGCAGCGTTTGGCGAGACGGGCTTCCCGATAGAGATTTTTGATAACATGCCGGCGGCTTTTAAATTCGCGGTATCAAACGCGGATAAAGGAGACGTTGTGCTGCTTTCTCCCGGCGCGGCCAGCTTCGGGGTGTTTAAAAATGAGTTTGACAGGGGAGAGCAGTTTATAGAAGAAATTAGCAAGTTAAGATTAAGACAAAACGAATAATATTATGAAAGATTTAATTTGGATAGAAGTTTCTAAAAAAGCCATTGCTGATAATTTTAAACAGATTAAAAAAACTGCCGGCAAAAATACCAAAATAGCGGTAGCGGTAAAGGCCAACGCTTATGGCCATGGTCTTAAAGAAACTTCAAAGATTATCGCTCAAGCCGGCGCCGATTGGCTTTGCGTAAACTCAATAGAAGAGGCAGAAGCGCTTAGAGCCTCCGGTATCAAAATGCCTGTTCTCATAATGGGTTTTACTCAGAAAGCTGACGCTAACAGGGTGGCAAAATCCGGCGCCGGAGTGTTTGCTTATAATCTTGCCGCTGTCAAAGTTCTTTCCGCGGCAGCCGTGAGGGTAAGAAAAAAAATACCCGTTTTTATAAAAATAGACACCGGTCTTTCCAGGCTTGGTCTTTTGCCGGAAGATACAATGTCTTTCATTGGAGAAGTTAGAAAATTGAAGGGTGTTAAAATAGAAGGAGTCGCCACTCATTTTGCCGTGGACGATGACGGCAGTCATAACGGCTATTTTAAAAAACAATTGACAACTTTCAGAAAGATTGCCGCCGAAATAAAGGATGAAGGATTGGAAAATCTTATAATAAGCGGCAGTAGCAGCGCTACTGCTATAATCTTTCCCGAACATGGTTTTGATATAATAAGAACTGGAATAGGCGTGTATGGTTATCACTCAAGCGAACATGTTGGAAGTTGCTCAAAGAAAAAAGGCATCAATCTTGAGCCTGCATTGACTCTTAAAACAAAGATAGCTCAGATCAAAGAAATTCCAAAAGGCGTTTGCGTAAGTTACGGGTGTGATTTTACTGCCAGAAAAAAAATGAAGATAGCTGTTTTGCCGATAGGATATTCCGATGGCTTGGACAGAAAGCTTGGCAATAAAGGTTATGTTTTGATAAAAGGCAAAAAAGCGCCGATAATAGGCAGAGTCTGCATGAATATGATGATTGTTGATGTAAGCAATATATTTGATGTAAAAACGGAAGATGAGACAGTAATTATCGGTAAGCAAGGCAGAGAGCGTGTAACGGCCGATGATCACGCTCGCTGGGCCGATACCATAAATTATGAGATAATGGCAAAATTAAGAGAAAGTATCTCAAGATATTATATTTAAGATTGAAATGATGAACATTGATTTATCTAAAATTAAAAAGACTCATTTTATCGGCATTGGCGGTATTGGCATGTCGGCGGTGGCCAAGATGATGCTGACCGAAGGCAAAGAAGTGGCCGGTTCTGATCTGGCCGCCAGTCCCATTACTCAAGAGCTTGAGAAAATGGGGGTTAAAATATCCTACCATCACGACAGCGCAAACTTGCCGGATGATGCTGATTTGGTAATTTACAGTCCGGCTATAAAGGAAGACAATCCTGAGTTTGAAAAAGCTAAAAAGCTGAATATCACGATGCTTTCTTACCCACAAACGCTCGGTCTCATTTCTGAGGGGAAATACACTATAGCCATTTCTGGTTCGCATGGTAAAACTACCACCACCGCTATGCTCGGGCAAATCTTAATGGACGCGAGCCTTGATCCAACCATAATCGTTGGCAGTTTGATGAACGGTAATCATAGCAATTTTATGGCCGGCAAAGGAAAATATTTTGTGGTTGAGGCTTGTGAATATAAAAAATCTTTTCTAAGCATAACTCATCCGAATATAATTGTAATTACGAATATAGACGCTGATCATTTGGATTATTATGGCACTCTGGAAAATGTTAAAAAGGCCTTTGGTGAATTTGCCGCCAAGCTTGGCGAAAATGATTATCTTGTGTGCGATTCGGAAAATGAAAATCTAAAAGATATTGTAACGAATACAAAAGCAAAAATAATAAATTATGCCAAAACGTCTGAAGACGGCTTACGGCTCGTGGTGCCCGGCAATCATAATGTAAAAAACGCCAAAGCGGCATTAGCCGTAGCGGCAACGCTTGGAATTGATAAAAAGTCTTCGTTGGACTCATTGAACAATTTTAAAGGTACATGGAGAAGGTTTGAGCATAAGGGCAAAATGAATGCAGGCGCCTTAGTATGCGATGATTACGCGCATCATCCCACGGAGATTAAAGTCACCTTAGCGACAGCCAAAGAGTTTTTCGCTTCCCGCCGCGTGAACGGCGGTAAGATTATTTGTATTTTCCAGCCTCACTTGTATAGCCGCACTAAAATGCTATTTAAAGAATTTACGGAGAGCTTCATTGACGCGGACGAAGTGATTTTCGCCGATATTTACGCGGCCAGAGAAGATTGCGATGGAAGTATAAATTCAGAGATGTTGGCGGGAGAAATTGAGAATGCCAAATACATGGAATCTTTTGAGGCCATAGAAAAATATATTGAGGAAAATGCCAGAGAGCATGATGTGATAATCACCATGGGTGCCGGCGATGTGTATAAAATAGGAGAAAATTTGCTAAGTTGAAAGATACGTTAAATGGTGCTAATATGGCAATATTATGAAGAATGTAATAATTTATTCCACGCCTACTTGCGTATATTGCAAGATGGCCAAGGAATTTTTAACAGAAAAGGGTATTGAGTTTACCGATTACGATCTTTCCGTAGATATGGAAAAGAGGGAAGAAGTGGTAAAGAAAACCGGCCAGATGGCCGTACCCGTGATAGAAGTAGACGGGGAAATGATGGTCGGCTTTGACAAAGACAAGCTCTCATCTCTCTTGGGGATATAAGCTTCATCAAACCCCGCCCCGCTTGCAGCGAAGGCGGGGTTTGACTTTGCGCTCTCGTAGTTCAATGGATAGAACAGTCCCGTCCTAAGGGATAGATGTAGGTTCGATTCCTACCGAGAGCAAAAATGATCCGTCTTGAAAAAAGACTTGGTTCTGCTATAATTTTTTTGGTAGAGGGCCTATAGTAAAACGGTATTACGCATCCATGGCATGGATGAAGTTGGGGTTCGATTCCCCATAGGTCCACATGAAAATCGTTAAATATTTTGCTCAAAACTTATCCATTGTAATTGGTCTGGTTTTAATCTGGCGAGGTGTGTGGTATTTGCTTGATAGTGTGGATAGTTTGTTTCTAGGAGGCAGTCATTTGTGGACGGCTTTTGGCGGCATCATTGCTGGTTTACTGGTGCTATATTTGCCGGACAAGAATCTTGATGAAATTAAAAAGCTATAAATTTATTTTTGCCACCGGAAAATTTGCGATTTTTATAAAAATATGCTATGCTTTTCTGAGTGAGCGTTTGTCTGTCTTTTATTCATACGGGTCAGGCAATTACTCCAACACAAATGTCCATACAAAATCTCCTGTCAAACGGGGGATTTTGTATTCTAGGCGTTATTTGCTACATTAGTAATATATATGGATCCAATCAGAATAAAATTCACCACAAATGATGGCGTGGAAATAGTCGGTCATTATTGCGCTCAGTTTGACAGAAAAAAGGAAGATAAAAAAGATATTCCGTCTGTTTTGTTTTTGCATATGATGCCGGCTACCAAAGAAAGCTGGAAGGATTTTGCCAAAAAACTGCATCATGCCGGTTTTGAAACATTTGCTATAGATATGAGAGGTCATGGTGAGTCTGGCGGCGGACCGGATGGGTATAAAACATTTACTGATATACAACACCAAGCGAGTATTTATGATATAGGCGGAGCCATGCAATTTCTTGAAGACAGGGGAGTGAATCTGTCCAACATAATTCTCGTTGGCGCTTCCATCGGCGCCAATCTGGCTCTTCAATTTACAGCTGAGTATCCGGAAATTAAAACAGCCATACTTCTCTCGCCGGGCTTAAATTACCGGGGCGTGGAAACGGAAAAATACGCCAAGCTCATCAAACCTGATCAAAATATTTTTCTTGTTGCTGGCGGGGCAAACGACAGCTACTCCACTGAAACGGCTTTCAAACTTCACAAAATTATAAAATCAAAAAATAAAGAAATAAAAACTTTCCAAAACGCCGGACATGGTACCACTATCTTCTCCGAGGAGCCGTCCTTTATGGATGAGCTGGCGCTGTGGCTTGCCAAACTCTTTCCTGTTAAAAACAGATAAAATTTGATATTATAAAAGTATGAGCTTAATTAGAGTTGGGGTACTAAGAGGCGGTCCTTCAAGTGAGCACGAAGTTTCTCTTAAAACTGGCGAAGCCGTGTTAGCGAATCTGCCGAAAAAGTATTTCGGTCATGATATTTTCATAGAGAAAAACGGAGAGTGGAATATGGACGGAAGATACGCTTATCCGGAAAAAGTTTTTCGCAACGTGGATGTTGTCTTTAACGCCTTGCATGGTTACTTTGGTGAAGATGGCAAAGTGCAGAGTATTATGGAACATCACGGAGTGCCTTATACCGGTTCGGGCGCTTTGGCCTCCGCTATGGGTATGAACAAACAAATGGCCAAAGAGGCTTTCAAAAGAGCCGGGCTTAAAACGCCTCGCGGCATTCTCTTGGATCTGGGTATGAGTGTTGAGCAGGCCGGCAAAATTATTTTTGGCACCATTAGTCCTCCTTGGGTGATAAAGATTGTAAACGGTGGCTCTTCTGTGGGGGTTTTTATCGCAAAAGACTTTTCTTCGCTTGCGGGCACTCTTGAGACGATTCTCTCTCCATCGGACGGAGAGAGAATTATGGTAGAAGAATATATATGGGGCAAAGAAGCTACTTGCGGCGTGATAGATAATTTTCGGGGAGAGACGGTGTACGCTTTGCCGGTGGTAGAGATTAAGCCGGCTGTCGGGCACAGCTTCTTTGATAATGATTCTAAATATGGCGGTCAAGCGCAGGAAATTATACCGGCCAATTTTAGTTTGGCAGAAAAGAGAGAAATAGAGAAAATGGCAAGACTGGCTCACGATGCCATTGGCGCGAGACATTATTCTCGCAGCGATTTTATAATTTCCCAAAACGGTATTTATATATTGGAAATAAACACGCTTCCCGGACTTACTTCAGAATCGCTTTTACCCAAAGCGATGAACGCGGTAGGTTCATCTTATGGTGAGTTATTGGATCACCTGATAGCCATGGCGATGGGGAAGTTGATTTAACACGGTGTTGATATGACTATAATCAGATGAGGTTTTTTAATCCTAAAGTATGTGTCGCCATAATTCTGACCGCGTTGGCCATCGCGGGCCTATATTTATTTTTATTAAAAACGGAGGGACAGTACGTTTACGTTGCCGAAATAAAGCCGGAAAATAATTTATTAAACAAGGAAAATTCAGAAATAAAACTCCTCTTTGTTGGTGATATTATGCTTTCAAGAACAGTGGGAGATATTATGGCGAAAAAGAATGATTGGAAATATCCTTTTTTGGAAATGGCTGATTTTTTAAGAAGCGCGGATTTAACCGTAGGAAATCTTGAAGGACCGATTTCTTCACGTGGTGTTAATCAAGGAAGCATTTATTCTTTTCGAGCCGATCCTCAAGCAGCCGAAGGTCTTTTATATTCCGGGTTTGATGTTCTTTCAATAGCCAATAACCATATTCTTGATTGGGGACGCACGGCTTTGTCAGACACTATCGGTGTCTTGAATGATGTCGGAATTGCGGCAGTCGGCGCTGGTCATAATTTTGAAGAAGCCAACGCTCCGCGTGTTATTGAAATCCGCGGCGTTAAAATCGCCTTTCTCGCTTATACCGATTTGTATCCGCAATCCTTATGGGCAACCGAGACACAAGGCGGCGTGAGCGCGCCAACGCTTGAAAATATTAAAAAATTTATTTCTATCGCTCGCGATCAAGCAGATGTAGTTATTCTTTTGTGGCATTGGGGAGAAGAATATGAAACCGCGTCTCGTTCGAGAGAACAAGCGATCGCTCGCGCTTTGATTGATGCCGGCGCTGATATTATAGTCGGTCATCATCCTCACGTTGTTCAGGAAGTTGAAGAATATAACGGCGGATATATCGCTTATAGCTTGGGGAATTTTGTTTTTGATCAAAATTTTTCCGAGGATACAAGGCGGGGGCGCGCGTTAAAAATAATTCTTCGCAACGGAAAAATCTTCAAAACGGAAGAGTTTGAAGTTAAATTTACTTCCGATTTTCAACCATTCCTGTAGGCGTTATTTGTCTTGAATTTTGTTATCTGATTTTTTTACAAAAATTAGAGAAATTATTCCGGTTAAAGCCAGCTGAGTCAAAGGACTTATTCCGATTCCGAAAAGAGTTGGCATAGCCGAGGTATATTCCCATCTTCCCAATTTTAAATTTATTATTTCTACAAAAATCGCAACAATAAGACCCATAGAAATCACCATTAAATAATCAGACTTTCTTGGGTTTCTTAGCCAATTAAGGTTTTTGTTTTTTAGAGACACTGTGGCAAAAACACCAAGAACAATAATCATGTCGGCAAAAGACGCGATAATCAAATGAAAGTATTTTGGAATTCCGGATAAATCAATATAGAGATAATGATGAGAGAATTCCCAGATGATGTTTAAGAACAAGGCAACAAATCCGGCAACAAGAAACCTTAAATAATTATTTTTAAAATTTTTCGCATTCATTTTTTGGAAACCATTTTAGATTCATCTCTTCACTTTCCTTTGGCACGCCACCCAAATTTTCTGAAAAATAAACATGCACCATTTGGTCCCATGCTGAATTGTGGGGGAAATAAAAAGATAATTCCGCAACTTTATTTAGTTCTTTCAGAATAACATCTATTTCTTCTTTTGTCTCTCTTTTCGCGGCGTCTTCAATTGTTTCTGTCCCGTGAAGAGGAACCAATTTCGTTTGGTGGTGTCATTATATCATTTGCTTCGCTTTTTGTTTTGGGGTAATTCGGGGCGGGGTCTTCAAAAGATATCAGTTAATGATCCGATAACTTACTCTAAAATCTTTCTGTATAACGCAAGTGTTTTTTCAATCATCGTGTCAGACCTGAATTGCTTTGCAGTTTCTCTAGCGGCTAATGCTATACAATGTCTCAAAGCTGTGTCGTTTAGTAAAAGTTTTATTTTTTCTTCAGCTTCTTCAATAGTGTGAACAACAAAACCGTTCTCACCATTACGAATAATTTCTGGAGCCACGCCTACAGAAAAACTTACGGGAACCAGTCCTTGCGACATCGCCTCAATCAAACTGAGTGAAAATCCTTCATAGCGCGATGTTAACAATGCGATTCCACCCGCATGCTGGTTTAGTATAGAAGGAATGGTATCTTTAACCGCGTTTGCAACAATAGTGTGATTTGGAATATTATTTTTCATCCATTGCACCAACTTTTTATTTCCCGACATTACAACCGAAAACTTTTTAACTTCAGGAAATCGCTCAAAAAGCCAGATGAGACGATCAACGCCTTTTAGTTTCAGCGTGAATGGATCTTCTCCAATTCGGCCAAGAAAAACGATGGATGGCTCGCTCTTTGGATTATTATTTGGTGTTTCAAACCAATAATCCTCAATTGCGTTATAAATAACTTCAATTTTTTCAGCCGCAACCCCAACACTCATTATATCTTTTTTTACTATCTCTGATGTGGCGATAATATAATCAGCGCGTTCAGCGGCATACTGCTCAATGGAAGCAATATCGTTTAGCGGTCGGCGTGTTTTTATATTAAGTTCGCGAATCGCTCCTGATTGTTTTAATCGAATAAAAATCTCGCTACACCCGTTTTCTAAATGATTTGTTTTCGGTACAGCTTTTAAAAAACCAATGGTGGCTGAACCGAAATGCGACACTACTGGCTTGGAAAAACGAAGAAAGGCAAGTGGAGTATAGGTTGTCCCCTGAATAATGTCATGGCGCAATATCTCTTCGCGTTTTTCCAATAATGAATAAAAAAAGAGAATGTTGTTAATGCCCTTAAAATGAATGGGGGTGTCCGTAAGCAAAAATTGCGGATAAAAGTTATTTACTTCCGCTCCCTTTTCCCGCAATTTACAGGCGATAAGATCGTTAATGAAATGCGCGCCAGTACCTATTTTTTTGTCACTATGGATAAATGCTATTTTCATATGGTTTTTATAATGGCGATATATATTAGGGCGAGTACGAGAAATACCGCGAGTCCCAAAAGGATAGCGTTATGAGAACCAATTTTCGGCGAAAGATATGCAACGACAAGCATATACGGAACCCACGATACAAGAGTCCCGACAAGCACCCATTTGGCGTGCTGGCTGACCGCCATACTCCCCTGTGTTTGTCCGATGAAAAAATATGCGACAAGAGTGAATACGGGGATAAGCGTGGCAAGACCTGACAATGTCCGATAACCGCTTTCTTCAAGCGTATTGCCAATGCCTCCAGCGTTTCCTTTCCGCGCATTCGGAATAAAACCCATTTCTGAAATTTCTTTCAGTTTGGCGATAAGGGCTGGCTTTGTGTAGATAACAGGTTTTTTAGTCATATATTTATTACCAAAGTTTAACTTGGGCTTGATGTTGTTTTATTCTTTTTCGTGCCATTTCGCAATACTCAGGCGAAATATCAATCCCGATATAGTCTCGCTTGAAGTTTATCGCGGAAAGAGCTGTTGTGCCCGAACCTATAAATGGGTCCAAAATAATTTTGGATTCCGTAGCCGAAACAATGCGATCAATCAAATCTACCGGAAAGGCGGCCGGATGTTCATTATTCATTTCTTGCGTAAAATCCCAAACATCGCCGTGCGCATTCGCTTTTATAGCAAGTTTGAATTTTGGTTTGGCGATGAGATAAATTACTTCGTAAGTTGGCAAGAAATATCCAGCGTTGAAATTGAGACCGCCTTTCCTTTTCCAAATTATGATTTGGCGAACCGGAAAACCGCTCACAATATCTTGACGATCTTGCAATAAACCGCCCTGCACTCGCCATTTATGATTGTAGAAAATTGCTCCGTCTTCCGGGATAATTCTCATCATCTCTGTTAGACAGTCTCGTTGCCACTTCACATACTCGTCGTGTGGCATACAGTCGTTATGGTGTGAGTAACCATTTTGCAAGGCGGCGTTTGCCCATTTTCCGCCACGACCGTCCTTCATTCCGTTGCCAGTAGAATTTTTGAGATTATACGGAGGCGAAGTAATTACCAAATGAACCGAGCCGTCGGGTATTTTCTTCATCACATCAACGGCACTACCGCAAATTATTTTATTCAAAAAGTTTTCTAAAAATTTTGTCTTCATAATTATTTTAAAAGTTGGTCTATTGAAATATCCAACCCCGCTGCAATTTTGACGACCGTTTGGATTGACGGCTTTGTTATCACATTTGATTCAATCTTGGTTAGTGTTGTATAAGGAATATCGCACTTTCTCGCAAGAGCGTCTTGTGTCAATCCTTGCTTTGCACGAAAGACTTTTATTTTATCCCCAATTTGTCTATTTTGTTTGCTTTCCATAGTATGATAGTATAAGTATGAGCGTTGAAACTAACCCTCACATCTATACTACCATGAATAACACTTTTTCTCAATTTTTCCCGCTCAGCGGAATAGAGAATTTGTTGTGTTTTTATCTATTTTTGTTAATATAAATAATATATGAATTTTCCCCGTTTATCTTTATTTCAATTCGGTATCGTTTTGACGACCTTGCTTTTATTCTTTGGAATGAGCGCCGCAAAACCGGCGTTTGCCGTAACATCAGAAGAAATAATGGGAATATCCGAGAGATTGGAGACTGACAGCGGCGGTTTGGCCGCGGCCGCGGAACTTGCCGGAGCAGATTCAGAACTTTTTGACAAATTTCAAGTCGGCGTGAAATACGGAGAATTTGCCAGCCGTTTGTGGCAGGGCGATTATTGGGGCGTGGCGTGGGATTTCGTGAAATACAAATTCAATCAGGAATGGGATGAACTGGTGGATATGGCCACTAAAAAAGTTCTTTCGGAAGGAGCACAAAGAATGTTGGGCGTTTTTACGGCGCTTAAGGACCTCGGAGAATGGACCGGAAACAAAGCTTTGGAAATTCAATTCAATAACGCGATTAAAGCCGGCTGGCAGACATACAAGGATAATTATGAAAGTACCGATCTTCAGGTCATGATAGATATTTGGTGGATTGACTACGGCAAGAACGCTAAGCTGAATGAGCTCGGCGATGTGGGTGTATGGAAAAATAAATTCGCGAAAGTATACGCTCTCCAGAATCAAGTTGAAGAAACTCCCGTAGCGACTGAGGAAATCGCCCAAGTTCAGAAAATCATCAAGAAGATCGCGGTCGTGAGCTTTTTCAAACTTAAATATCCCGGGATAGGTGAAAATGTCGCCGAAGAACTGGCTGACGCAATTGTGAATAAGGCCGGCTCGGCGGCAATAAAAAAGATCGCCGAAAAGTATAAAGCGCACCTTGACGCGCTTACGGCTGTCGGAGCGAAAAACGAGACGGTTTCTTCAAGTGGCATATGCG
>Ga0210057_1001350_pt1 | contig 37454 bp, 38 predicted proteins | sample CryGeyCG2114_010_2_FD_183968 | JGI IMG/M metagenome (GOLD analysis project Ga0210057, IMG submission 183968) | Groundwater microbial communities from aquifer - Crystal Geyser CG10_big_fil_rev_8/21/14_0.10 (SPAdes) (version 2) | ecosystem: Environmental > Aquatic > Deep subsurface > Groundwater ... | reverse complement strand
GGCTTCTGACCATCCATGGAAGAAATCATACAAATTGACAAGATCGAATTATCAATCAATCAATTAAATCCTAAGGTATGAAATTTCTAAATGGCCGATACTATGAAATTTCTAAATGGCTTTGACAGCCTGCTTCCGGGCGGAACCTCGCGTTCAGGATGAAGAAAAACCGGCTCACCTTCAACATCTGCCGCAATCAACATTCCCCGACTCTCAAAACCTTTAAATTTTCGCGGTTCCAAATTTATTAAAACAGGCATTTCTTTTCCAACTAAGCTTTGCGGGTCTTGGGTAGTCTGTTTTATTCCAGCAATAATTTGCCTCTTCTCGCCGCCAAATTCAAAAATCAGTTTTAATAATTTATCAGCTTCAGGAATATCTTCAACAGATAAAACTTTACCGATTCTAATCTCTAATTTTTTAAAATCCTCAAAAGAAATATTCATTAAGTTTTAATTTTATAACCGATTTTTAATAAATACCAAGTTATCAAAAAAAGTATAACGAAAATTACGCCAACTATTAAAACTGAAGTCCCCGGGCCAACATCCGAAATTCCGTAAAACCCATAACGCATTCCATTTATCATATAAAGAAATGGATTATATTCAGATATAGCTTGCGCGAATTCCGGAAGCATTTTTATTGAATAAAAAACTCCGCCCAAAAAAGTTAATGGTGTGATTAAAAAAGTCGGGAAAATTGAAACCTGCTCAAATGTTTCCGCCCAAATCCCGATTATAATTCCCAACAACGAAAACGCCGCAGCTACCAAAATCGTAAAAAATAGCAAAAAGAAAAAATGGTCAATTCTAAACGGTATAAAAAATAATGCGGTTAAATAAATTAAAACCCCTATTATCAAACTTCTTATAACTGACGCAAGCGTATATCTCAACGCAATTTCAAAATACGACATTGAAGACACCAGAAGTTCTGATAAAGTATTCATAAATTTCTGCAGCATAAGCCCTGAAGATATTCCAAAAAACGCTGAAGTTATAACGTTCATCATTATAAGCCCGGGAATAATAAATTCCCCATAGGAAATTCCCTCTATATCTCCAATTTTATTTCCTACCGCATACCCGAATACTAAAAAAAATAAAAGCGTTGTGACTATAGGCGAACCTATAGTTTGAAACGGAACTTTAATAAACCGCTTTAATTCTTTTTTTGCTAATGTGTAAATCCCCACTAAATTCATAAGCTTTGCATTGCCCTGTCTTTCTCTAAAATTTTAGTGTAGATATCGTTTAATCTATCCGCGCCATTTGCAAGCAGTTTTGATTTTTCTTCAACCATAACAATCCTGCCATCGTTTATCACTCCTATCCTATCGGCCAATTCTTCAGCCTCTTCTAAATAATGAGTGGTTAAAATTATTGTTTTCCGCATCTCTTTTAATTTCCCGACTAAACTCCAGAGATTTTTTCTAAGCTCAACGTCAACACCTGCGGTCGGCTCGTCCAAAAAAATAATTTCCGGGTCATGTACAAGGGCTTTGGCAATCATCACTCTTCTTTTCATGCCTCCTGATAACGTTCTGCCAAAACTGTTTTTTTTATCCAGAAGATTTAAATCTTTTAAGATACCTTCAACTCTTTTGTCTGTTTTTGTAAGTCCGAAATATCCCCCTTGGAGCTTAACCGTATCCCAAACAGAAAAAAAAGGGTCAAAACTTATTTCCTGCTGAACTAATCCGATTTTAGAACGCGTGAATCTATAATCTCTCTCAACATCTTTGCCAAAGACTTTTATATCGCCGGAAGTTTTTCTAGAAAGTCCTGAAATGATATTGATTAAAGTTGTCTTACCTGCTCCATTTGGCCCAAGCAAACCAAAAATCTCTCCCCGCCCAATCTCTAAATTCACATCTTTTAAAGCCTTAAATCCTCCTTTGTAAATTTTATTTAAATCTTTTATTTGTATTACCGGCTCAAACATAATTTTTAAAGTTTATCAGATTTCTTAAAAAATAAAACCTGAATTTCAAACCGATTCGCTAATCTGATGCGAAACCGCCAAATAACCAATCTACCGCAAGTTTACGCCCGAAGTAAAACTTAGTTGATTTTTTCAAGCAAAGTTTTTGCTAAATTCTCTCTACTCTTGTTTGTAAATCACTTTCCTTTTCGCCAAAAAGCGCTTTTAAATTCTTGCCTCGCCAGAGGCGAGGCAAGGCAACATCTTCCCAAAAATTGAAAATCGTAAATTGGCGGAACCTTTTGGACGAAATCCGAACCTTTTTTGAGCAGAACCCCGACTGACGCACGCGCGGAGCGCGTGGTGACTCTGAACGAAATCGTACGCTCCACGAAAGCCCCGCCACCGCCTCGCGGACTCGGCGGAAACCCCGAAAGAAAAAACACTCCTTGCATTTCTGATTTGGCGAGGGTGAAGTTTCTTTTGAAAAAGGAAAGGGTGTTTTTCTTTCGGGGTTCTGCCCTCGATTACTCGGGCAGTCGGCGGGGCGAAATGTGGTACTTGGACGGCGCGGGAGGAGGGGTTTTAGGGGAGGAATCCCGCGCCTAATTTCATAACTCAATCAAAATAAAATATTGAAAATAAACTTTAATTGAGTTATGATTTCCACCGAGGTAATTCTTGAGAAAGGAGGCCTGTATGAACGGGTTCCATGTGTGTTGGGATCACAATACTGACGTGTGCAATGTTCTTGCTGAAACCTTCGAGTTTGGTAACTCGGTGGGTGATCGAAAGAAGGCGTGGGCTGTTCTCATCGGAGATCTCGGTGGCGAGGTGCGTCCATACCTTGCTAACGCAAGAAAAGAGTTTGGCGTGGGGAAAAGGGCGGTGGACAAACTTTTTACCAACGCTCGAAAACACAAGGTTGGATACGATCGCAAAAACGGTCAATGTTCTTTCAAAACTCAAGGGGGGGTCGAGATCAGAATACACGTTCTCGGTCGTACGGGAGTTCGAGTTGATGTACAGTTCAATCGGAACAGCACCTCCTATGCAGTCGAGCTTGCATATAAACTCGGTGCTGATTCTATCGTGCTCGCTCACGCCGCCACCGAGCATGCAAACGGAGATTTCCGCAACAAGGCAAAACTCGAAGTCCTTTCCCCCGAAAACTTGAGACTATGCAAAAACTGCTCGGACCCTTTATGGAGCTGAAGCAGTCAAGCAACGAGCCGCCTAGTAGGAAACGAACGGCGGTTTTCTTTTTAAGTACTGAAATTTCTGATAAACTTTCCTTATGCAAAGAATAAAGGAAGAATTTTTAGACAACGTTGAGAAAGTTCTCCCATTAAAAGGATTATCTATTTTAGAAATAGGATGTGGTGATGGTTCGCGGTCTGTTGCTATTGCGACACGCTGTCAATCTCTTACATCAGTCGAGCCAGATGAAAATAAATTGAAACAAGCGTTGGCACGGAAAATTTCTAATGCCACATTCAAAGTAGAATCGGGGGAAAAATTATCGTTTGATGATAATTCATTTGACGCGGTAATTTTTACTCTTTCTCTCCATCACATTCCAATAGGGAAAATGGGAATTGCGATTGACGAGGCAGTTAGGGTTACCCGTAAATCTGGCTACATTATTTTTTTAGAACCAACCGAAGACGGCACATTTTTTGATGCAGAAATTCAATTTGATGCTTGTGATGGAGATGAACGAAAAGAAAAAATTGCCGCGTATAAGGCGATGATGAATCACAATAGGTTACGAACCGTCAAGGAAATGGACGATGAGACAATATTTAAATTTGACTCAACAATGGATTTTGTTGAGTCAATGGCTCCAAAGAAAAATGATAAGGATATTGACAGTTTTTTAGAAAGAAATAAATATATTTTGAGAGCAGGGAGGAGGATAAATATATTTCAACCAAAATAGTTTAGTTTTTTGTGGCGCGGAATTCCTCCCCAGACCCAGTATGAGAGAAATCTCTACTGGGTCTGGGGAGGAATGCCGAGCCGTCCGAGCGTGGAAGCCCCGCCGCTCCGCCCAGAAACTTCTTGGGCGGAACCGAGCAGAAAAATGCTCCTTCCTTTTTAGAAGATTTTTTCAGGGGGCGCGCGCAAAAGAAAAATTGTAAGCTCAAAATTCTCTGAGGTTGCCACCGGAGCGTTAGCGGAGGCGGGCGGCGGAGCGGTCAATTCCGTTCAAAAAATGTTCGAGCAGAGTTGTATAATTCCACGATCTTCTCCAATCTCGGAGCGTGCCTTTGAAGTAGTGCTTTTGCCACTTGTCGGTATCGAACCCAGACCGCTTCCAGATTTCTCTCGCGGGTATCCCTTCTTTGTGTAGCGCAATGGCTCTTTGCTTGAATTCGTAGGTGTAATTGATTGATCTTTCAGTGCAATTGAATACACACGGATTCTTTTTTAACATAGCGACTTCCTCACTTGAAAATGTTGTTTTCATGTTCTTTTATTAATTACTGTTAATTCTAACAAAAGAAAACATCGACATCGTGTTTTTGTGTCCACTTTATGGGGTACAGATCACTGGCGGAAGGGGTGGGATTCGAACCCACGAGGCGCAAAGCGCCACGGCGTTCCAAGCCGTTCCGTTAGACCGCTCCGGCACCCTTCCAATTTAAAAAAGTATAACCCGAAAAACAGCTTTAATCAAAAATAAAATTTATCAATATATCAACTGGCATCCGACTCTAATTGTCTGCTACAATATGATTTGTTATGTGGTCCTACATTTTAGGTTTAGCGGCGCTTTTACAACTTTATAATTCTTTCCAGTTTTTTTTAATTAGGCGGCGCGCTAGGGAGCCTGCCAAGATAATCACAGGCGCAAAACCTTTTTTTATAAAAAAACCGGGCAAGACTGTTGCATTCTTAATTCACGGATTTACAAGCAATCCGAAAGAAATGCGCGGCTTAGCCGATTTCTTAATCAATAATAAAATTTCTGTCTCCGCGCCTCTATTGCCCGGACACGGAACTACAGTTGAAAGGCTTGCAATAACAAAATATCCGCAATGGATTGAAAGAGTTCAGCAAGAGATAAAGCTTATTGAGTCAAAATACGAAAACATAATTTTGATTGGAAATTCTTTTGGGGGCAATTTAGCTATACTTGCGGCGAACAGTTCTCCAAAAATAAAAGGCATTATAACTCTTGCAACTCCTATCTTTTTTAAGTATGAAAAATTCTGGAAAATAATTCTTTTCTTTTTAAGAAGAATTAAATTATTCCAGAAGAAAAAATATTATACTCCTGAATATGAGAAATTAATCAAAACAAAAGCTAAATCTTATGATTCAATCCCTCTTCGCAGTCTTGTTGAAGTTTTAAAAGCTATTGATAAATCAAAAAAAGAGTTGCAAAAAATCACTGTGCCTATTTTGGCAATACATGCTGTCCACGATCCTATAATTCGTCCAGAGAGCGCTAAATTTATTTTGGAAAATTCCGCGTCAAAAAATAAAAAAACGCTTCTGATTAATAAAACAACTCATGTATTTATTTTAGAAGACAAAAATCCTAAAATATATTCTTCAATATTAAAATTTATTCAAGCGCTATAAAGATAAATTAAAATAGCAGAACTTTTCCTAATGATTGTTAAGATGCATAAAATTTATTATGCAATTTAAATTTTCATCCCCTTTAATGCTTTGACCCGTTCTTGTATAGGGGGATGCGTAAGAAAAAGCTTATGCAAGAACGATTGCTTCTTTTTCCCTTTAAAAGGGTCGTCAAGCCACAAATGCGCCGTTGTATTATTGGCGGCTCTCATTTGAGTCTGATCGTGGGCTATTTTTTGAAGCGCGCTTGCAAGGCCGTCGGGATAGCGTGTCAATAAAGCTCCTGATGCATCCGCGAGATATTCTCTCTTTCTTGAAATTGCTAAATGGATTAGAGTTCCCGCTATTGGCGCCAATATTGACAAGGCAATGCCTATTAATAAAAAAACCGCGCCGGCATTTCCCGATCTTCTATTTCTCATTCCACCCCACAGCATTGAACGCAAAAACATATCAGACAAAATTGAAATAAAACCGACTAAAACTACCGCCATAGTTGAAACAAGCATATCCCTGTTGCCGATGTGTGATATTTCGTGCGCTAATACGCCTTCTAATTCCGAACGGTCTAATTTTTCTAAAAGCCCTGTTGTAACTGCGACAACTGAATGTTTAGGATTCCTGCCGGTCGCAAACGCGTTCGGCGCCGATTCGTAAATCATATAAATTTTAGGAACCGGAAGGCCCGCGGTAATAGATAAATTTTCAACTATATTATAAAGCTCTCTTGCATTCTCTCGCGTAACAGGTTTTGCATTGGCCATTCTCAAAACTATTTTATCCGAATACCAATAACTCGTAATACTCATTACAATACTGAATGCAACCGCGATAATTAAAATCAGCGAACTGTCGTAAATTCTCGCGAATAAAAACCCGACGGCAATCACGATAAATAAAAATATCGTAAACAGCGCCCACGTTTTTCTGATATTTTTTGATTTGTGAGTATATAACGAAGCCATAAAATTAATAGTTCCAACTTAAGCAAATAATTTCCGTTTTTGTTATCAAAATTGAAACATTGTTTATAGTTTTAATTTCACGAAATAATTTTAACTTAACTAAAAACTGACCTTAACAGGCTCTTTCTCTGTCGCGCTTACTACTTCAAAGAAATTTTCTTTTTTAAAATTAAATATGCCTGCTATGATATTTGAAGGAAAAGACTCTATTTTGATATTTAAATCTTTTACAACCGAATTATAGAATCGCCTCGCCGCCATTATTTTATTTTCTGTATCGGCCAACTCTCTTTGCAAATCCAAAAAATTCGCGTTGGCTTTCAAGTCAGGATAATTTTCCGCGACCGCAAATAAAGTTTTTAAAGTATTGGTCAGCATATCTTCTGCTTTTGCCTTTTCAAGCGCCGCGCCTCCGGTATTCATAGCCTCTGTTCTGGCTTTTGTCACGCTCTCTAAAGTTTCACGCTCGTGCGATACATAGCCTTTTACCGTTTCAATTAAATTAGGAATAAGGTCATATCTGCGCTTGGTCTGGACATCAATATCTGATTCGGCTTCTTTTTCTCTATTTCTAAGCCGGATAAAACCGTTGTAAGATACAATAACCCAAAGAACAAGTAATATGGCTATGCCTATAATTATGTATATTAAATTCATTTTTTTATGATAGCTTTTTTCTCGACCTTTTCAATATAACACACTTTTTAATTACGGAAGAAGCGCGTTTATCTTTTTAATTCGCTAATTTGCATCTCCTTTCTCTAATCATAATACTTTCTTCGCCTTAAACTCAAAACAATTTTCTCTTCTCAAACCAAAAGTCGTAAAATATCTTAATAATCCAGAGTGGCAAACGGCAGAATTATCTAGTTTAAATCACCGATCTTAGACCACCACGTTTTACTTGCGACACGATGCAATCGCATCGTATTTCAGTAAGGCGGCCTACGCGGAAGCCCAATTTCAAACGGCTCGCAATTGCGAGCCGTTTGAATAAGTTTTAGTAAGCGCCCGGCATACCAAGACCGTCCGGCGGCATACCAATAGAATCTTTCTTTTTGTTATCCGGCAAATCAGCAACTACTGATTCAGTAATTACCATCATTGAGGCGGCAGAAACCGCGTTCTGAAGCCCGCTTCTGACAACTTTTGTCGGGTCGATAATTCCTGACTGAACCAAATCTTCATATTCGCCTGTCATCGCGTTGAACCCAAAATTTTTTTCACCGTTTAGAACCTTATCCAAAACAACCGCTCCGTCAAACCCAGCATTCTCGGCAATTTGTTGAATTGGAGTCCTAAGGCCTTTTAAAACAATTTTCGCTCCAACGATTTCCGGAAGCTGATTTTTATCAAGTTTATCAATTAATTCTTCAACTGCTAGCGACGCGCGAACAAGAGCGACTCCTCCGCCCGGAACAATGCCTTCGTCAATTGCGGCTCGTGTCGCGGCAACAGCATCTTCAATCCTGTGCTGCTTTTCTTTCTGCTCAACTTCAGTCGCTGCGCCAACCTTAATTACGGCAACGCCTCCGGACAATTTACCCAACCGTTCATTAAGCTTTTCCTTATCAAAATCTGAATCGGTTGCTCCAATTTGCACTTTAATCTGTTCAATTCTTTTGTTAATCGCTTGCTTTTCTCCTTTCCCGTCAACAATGGTCGTGCTGTCCTTATCCGCACGGACCTTATGAGCTTGGCCTAATGATTCTATCTCTATATTTTCCAATTTCTTTCCAATATCTTCTGAAATAAAATCTGCGCCGGTTACAATCGCAATATCCTCTAACATTTCTTTCCTTCTATCGCCAAATCCCGGAGCCTTAACCGCAAGACAAGTAAAAATTCCGCGAAGTTTATTTACAACTAAAGTTGCCAACGCTTCTCCTTCAACGTCGTCTGCAATAACAACTAATTCTTTTTTGCCAACTTTTATCAATTTCTCAAGCAAAGGCAAGAGATCGTTTATAGCGGAAATTTTTTTATCGGTCACTAAAACATAAGGGTTGTCTAATACGGCCTCCATTCTATCCGGGCTAGTCATCATATAAGGAGATATATAACCTCTATCAAACTGCATCCCTTCAACGATTTCAGTTGATACCCCCATTGTTTGTGATTCCTCAACCGTCACTACGCCATCTTTGCCAACTTTGCTAATCGCTTCTGCTATTTGAGTTCCGATTTCAGAATCTCGAGCCGAAATAGTGGCAACTTGTTTGATTTCTTCGTTTCCGCTTATCTCTTTAGACATTTTTTTTAATGATTCTAAAGCGGCTTCATACGCCTTTTCCATTCCTTTCTGGAGGCTTACGGGGTCTACTCCGGATGAAACATTTTTCAATCCCTCTCTGACTAAAATTTGAGTGAGTAAAGTTGCGGAAGTTGTTCCGTCTCCGGCTAAGTCATTGGTTTTGCTCGCGACCTGTTTTACAAGTTCTGCGCCAATGTTTTCTATTTTGTCTTCAAGCTCAATCTCTTTTGCTATCGTCACGCCATCGCGAGTCACAACAGGCGAGCCAAATCCTTTTTCTAAAACTACCGCTCTGCCCTTAGGCCCTAAAGTAACCTTTACGGCATTAGCAAGCTTATCCACCCCTTCTTTTAATTTTTTCCTTGCTTTCTCATCAAATAAAATTTGTTTAGCCATGATTTTATAAAATATGAATTTTTAGTTTATAATCGCGAGTATATCGTCTTCATCACCGACCAAATATTTTTTATCGTTTATCTCAATTTCGTCCGGGCCGTATTTTTTGAATAAAACAGTGTCACCTATTTTTACTGACATAGGAATTATCTCGCCTTTATCGTTTTTCTTACCAGCGCCCACTGCTATAATCTTGCCTTTAATTGGCCGCTCCTTGTCAGCAGTATCAGGAATCACGATGCCCGACGCGGTTGTTTTATCTTCTTCAATAGGTTCTATAAACACCCTATTGGATAATGGTTTTAGATTCATATTGTTAATAAAACTAATTATCTATTAATTTTGTCACTCTCGACCATAGAGTGCCAGTTTAGCTATTTTATATGCGGGCTATAGAAAAGTCAAGGTCGTGTATAATGCCACCCTATTCTGGACTTAAGAGTTGTTTTCCCGATTATGTGTTGCGTTTGTGATGTTGCCCTTTCTTAGCTCTCTTTTTCTTATTTTTCTTTTCTCATTCCTTTTCTTGTTTATTTTCTTTTTCTTGTTTATTTTCCTTTTCCTCCGCTATTGTCCGGTCGGACAATAGCGGAGGAAAAGGTGAAAAGGTTTAGCGGTTTTATAAATTCTTTGATATCAGTATATTCAAAGTGACGTTATATTTAGAAGGTTGATGATTAAAAAACTCCACGAAGTTTATGGCTTTATGGAGTCCAGGATGTATGTGGTATTTATGCAGGGCGAGTTTTATAATTTAATATTACATTATTTTACGCAATAAAAACTATCTATTTTCTATAAATAAAACCGCAAAAATACCGGCTCTAAAGCGATTTATAAACTCTTCAGGAAATCTTCTATGCGTTTTGTATCAGGGTGGAATTCCAATTCTGCGTCGCTGTATTTTATCCTGGGCTTGAATCCCGGAAGGTCATTTGATAAGCTTGACTCAATTTTTTTGACTTGGATATTTTTCAATATCTGCTCTAAAAAATTACCTAATGTCCCGCTTAAAATTTTATTTAAAAATTTTTTGATAAACGAATGACTCTTATACTTGTAGCGGAGGTCGTCGTTGAAATTCACTTCGCCTAACCAATTCTTGTTTGCCAGCCAAAATTCCCTAATATAATCTTGATTGCCGAAAATCGGAACTAGATTCTTATAAAGAGTTATCCAATACTCGTTATACGGAGGAGAAAGCTTGTAAGAATCTTTTGTTACAAAATGGTTAAGGCAAATTTTATCTTTTGCCGATTCTTTGTGGCTCAATTTTTTCCTTCGCCAGCCAAGAAACCCAAAAACTAAAACTGAAAAAAAGCGCGCTGTAAATATCCGCCCTTTCTTCACACCGATTATTACATCAAAGTCTGATGATTCCTTTACGTTCCCGGTCGCCATTGAACCTGCGGCAAATGCAAAATCCACAAAAGGAATAAACCGAAAAGGCCAAACCCGCTTAGTGAGACACCTCCATTTTTTGTCATATAATACTTTTATTCTCCTTTGCTGGATTATCTGCTCCACAACTTAATCTTCTAAATTGGGCTTATCTAAAACTTCAGCGGAAATACCGCTTGTCTCACCGCTAATACGCATCACGTCTTTGTCAATTTTATTCAACTCTTTGTAAGCGTTGTTATAACTGCTGACAGTTGTTCCTAAATGAGCGCCCAATTTTTTCATATAATTTTCATAACTTGACAGATGACGGCTCAATTCCTCTACTCTTTTTTTGATAAGTTTTGCCGATTCTTCAATCTGAAGAGCTTTTAACCCTTGCAAAACGGTTTGTAAATACGCTAAAAACGTCGTTGGAGAGACAATCATTACTTTTTTCTCGCCTGCCGCGTATTGTATTAAATCTCGCGTAACGGTTTTCATAGCGCCTATTTTATTAATTAATAAATCATAATAAACAGCTTCGGCCGGGATAAACATAAAAGCAAATTCCATTGTCCCCTCTTCCGGCTTGACGTATTTACTTGTTTCATCAATTCTAAGTTTTAAGTCGTTTCTAAAAACTTCTTCCAATCTTTTTCGTTCCGCTTCATCGCTAGAAGCGAGGATACGGTTATAATTTTCCAGACTGAATTTTGAATCAATAGGAATTATTTTATCACGAACGAAAATCACAGCATCAACTATTGAGCCGTCTTTAAACGGATATTGCATTTTAAAACTTCCTGGTGGAAGAACATTTTTTAGAACGGTTTCTAAATAATACTCGCCTAAAACGCCGCGCTGTTTGGGATTTTTTAAAATATCCTGAAGGCTCTTTAATTGGTCTGCAAAATTCACAACTTGTTTATTAGTCTCATCAAGACGCGTAAGACGCTCTGTAACATCTTGTATGATTTTCGCGCTTTGGCTAAATTGATTCTGCATTAACCTAGTTGATTGTTCAAGTTTTGAGTCAAGTGTTTTTGTTATTTCTCCAACCTGACTTTGTATCAATAACAATGCCTTGTCATCGGATTTATTAGCTTGCTCTCTTTTTAAAGAAAAATAAAGGAAGGCAAATCCTCCCACAATTACTGCTAGAATTATAAACAAAGATACTAAATCCACACTTTAATTCTAGAGCAAATATAAATTAAAGCAATATCTAATCTTGTTAGTCAGGAATTATTCCTGAGCCGAAAAATGTGCAAAGGCACCTTCCTTGCTTCGAGCTGGCAGTAGAACAAGATATATTATTCCCGTCAGAATCAAAAGCTGATAAACAGTCAGTTGGCCCTGGCCCGCAAGCTGTTTCACAAGATTGATTTATGGCAGTTTCTTTGACAAAAATCCTTATACCTCCAGCTTTTACAATACCTGACTGGTCTGGAATTTTGATAAAAAAGTCGCCGCCTATTGAGATGCCTCCTGCATTTAAAATATCTCCGCCGACATTTAAGCCGCCTTTTAATTCAAGGTCACTGCCTATAGAAGCTTTTTCCCTTATAATAACCGAACCGGTTTCCAATGAATGAATAGAGCCGGAAACCGCTTCAATACCTGTCGGGTCAATGATTCTAAAAGTATTATTGGTATTAATTGCATTTGATATAGCAAAAGTTAAATAAACATAACGGCCCGCGACAAAAATATCTGAATTATACCCCGGCATATCATTTAAATTATGTCCACCTACAGCAACTGGATTTGTAGGGTCGGAAACATCCACAATTCTAAAAGAACCATCTCCGGTTCCTATAAAGCCGAGATACGCGTAATTTCCAGCTCCTCCTATTGCAAACGCAGAAGCTTCCGGCACAGAAACATCTTGCGCGTAAGTCATTTTTCCAACAAGTTTTGGGTCAGTGGGATTTGAAATGTCCAAAACAAGCATTGGGTCAGCTCCTGTTTGTGTTGGCGGCAATAACGATATATACGCATATCCTCCTGAAACGTAAGATTTATTAAATGTCCTTTTTGGCAAATTTAAATTTAGCGGATCGCTTATCTTATCTCCTACAACTTTAGGATTTCTTGGGTCCAAAATATCAATAACTCTAAATGAATGTTCTCCATTTTCGCATTCGTCTATTACCGTTACATCACACTTAAGATTTAAATATACATATCTTCCTATAACGTGAATTCCTGGCATAGTTTTTACAGGAATATCCGTTAAGGTCAAATTATGCCCTCCGACCACAAAAGGCCTTCTCGGGTCTGAGACATCTATAATTCTAAAGGCTTCAGAGCCTGGCGCGCTAAATGCCACATAAACATACCTACCAGAAGATGTTAGGGCAGATAAGACTGAAGTAGGCATTTTGTCGGTCAAGTTTGACCCTCCTAATACCTGCGGGTCAGAAGGATTTGAAATATCTATAATTCTAAAAGCGTTTTCTTTTGAGCCTTTAAAAATAACATAGGCGTATTTTCCTGAAACTGAAATATCGGCAGGATAGCAACACGTTGGCAGTCCTATTATTTCGGCCCCTCCTACAATCTTTGGATTTGCCGGGTTGCTAACATCTAAAATCCTAAAAGCTTTATAATTTTCGGCTGACTCGTGAGCAAAAATAACATAGGCGTATTTTCCTGAAACCGTAACTGCAAGAGCAAGGTCCGGCAGAAGATTCACTAATTTATCTCCTCCAGAAATTATCTTGGGGTTAGCCGGATTATTTTGCAAAATACTGCCGTCTGAAATATGAAGTTTTTCTTTTACATTATCAGCGTCTTTAATTCCAACTCCAAGCTTATCAACAAAAGTAGAAACTCCGCTTGCGCGAAAACCGCTGTTAGACGCTCCTTCGGCGTTCACATCAAGTTTAAATTCAGGAGTCGCGGTATTGACCCCAATATTTCCCGCGTAGATGCCTTCGCCGGCAGTAATAATTCCAGAGCCGCCCGGAGGCGGTTCAGTCGGATTTGTCCATGCAAAAGTAACAAAAAATACAAATAGCAAAAGTATTGCAGCTAAACTTACGCCACTAAAGATTTCTTTAAAAGCCCTTTTCATTATTGTTTAATTATATATTACTAGAAACACATAAAGAAGACGAGTTTGTTAATAAGTTAAAGCTCATATATTATTAATAGAAATCATGGCAATTAAAATCTACAATTCACTATCTAAAAGAAAAGAACGCCTTCCCGTGTCATTCAAAAAAAAACTAAATCTCTTTGCGTGCGGGCCTACTGTTTATGACTATCTACATATCGGCAACGCAAGAACAAATGCGTTTTTTGATACTCTTGCGCGATTTTTGCGCTCGGAAAATTATAAACTTTTCTATCTGCAAAATATCACCGACATTGACGACAAAATAATCAACCGAGCGTTCAAACAAAAAACCGGCTGGAAAAAACTCGCTAATAAGTTTGAAACTATTTTTCGCGGCAATATGCAAAGCCTCAATATAACTTCAGTTGATAAATACGCCAATGCCACAAAATTCATTCCGCAAATCGCGCGCCAAATTAAAATTTTAATAGAAAAAGGTCACGCTTACGAGATCAAAAACGACGGCTATTATTTTGATATTAAAACTTTTAAAGACTACGGCAAGCTTTCCGGACGGACGATTAAACAAGCCGAAGACGGCGTATCCAGAATTGATAACAGTAAAAACAAAAAAAATGCGGGTGATTTCTGTCTGTGGAAATTTTCTAGAGGAGGCGAGCCTTCTTGGAATACGACTCTTGGCAAAGGACGGCCGGGGTGGCATATAGAAGACACTGCGATTAGTGAGGAATTTTTCGGACCCCAATATCATCTGCACGGCGCGGGCGTTGATTTGAAATTCCCGCATCACGAAGCCGAGATAGCCCAACAAGAATCCATATCCGGTAAGAAGCCGTTTGTTAGAATATGGATGCACGTTGGAATGCTCACCGCAAAAGGCGGCAAAAAAATGAGTAAAAGCTTGAATAATTTTATAACCATTAACGAATATCTTAAGAAACACTCCCCTAACTCTTTTAGAATTTGGGTAGCCGGCAACCATTACCGGTCTCCTATGGAGATTTCGGAAAAATCTATTCTTGATTCCGAGAAAAAAATTTATTCAATTCAAGAATTTATCTCAAAGCTGAATTTCAGAATTAAATCAAAAAGAAATATCGGAAACCCAAGAAAAATTAATACAAAGTCTTATTCTGATGAATTTATTAGCGCGATGAGCGACGATATCAATACTCCAAAAGCAATGGCGGCAATTTTTATGCTAATAAATGATGTTAATAATTATATCTGGAATTTAAAGCCGGCACAGGCAAAAAATTTGAAAAAAATGCTTTGCCAAAAGCTTGAAATTTTGGGAGTTTTCCCTGAAATTCATAAAATTCCCAAACGAATAACCGCCCTTTTGAGACAACGTGAGTTATTCAGGAGTAATAAACAATTTATAAAATCTGACGCTTTGCGAAAAAAAATTAATGCATTAGGATATAAAGTAGAGGATACGCCAATCGGGCCTTTGGCGCTACGGGAGTTCACGACAGAAAACACAAAATCCTGAAACAAATTCCAAATTCAAATTCAAATTTCAAATTAAATACTAAAAAATCAGAATTTATACATTTTTTGTAAACCGTTTCTGAACATTTAAACACGCCAACTCCAATAATAATTGCAATTCCAAAATAAATTCGTTATGGCAAATTTAAAAATCCCACCACAAAACATAGAAGCCGAGGAGTCGGTCCTCGGCGCCTTAATGATTGATAAAAATTCTATAATACGAGTTGCCGACGCCTTAATCCCTCAAGATTTCTATAAACCCGTTCATACAATAATTTATGAAACAATTCTAAAGCTGTATGAGAAACAACAGCCTATTGATATTCTAAGCGTTACATCCGAATTAAAAGCCAACGACGCCTTGAATAAAATTGGCGGCTCCTCCTACCTTACAAAATTAATCAATTCCGTGCCGACTGCATCCCACATAGGACACTATGCGAAGATAGTAAAAGAGAAAAAGATTTTGCGCGATTTGATTAACGCATCTGCCGAAATAACTGAAAATGCTTTTCGTCCTGATGATGATTTGGAGGTAGTTCTAGACGATATTGAAAAAAAGATTTTTTCTATTTCCCAGCGTTCAATCTCTCAAAGATTCAGGCCCGTGAAAGAAGAATTGGGAATTGCTTACGAGAGAATTGAAAGACTCCATCGCGGTGAAGGGGTAATCCGCGGAATCAGCACAGGGTTTCAAGGATTGGATAATATTTTATCCGGACTCCAGAAATCCGATTTGGTTGTAGTAGGCGCAAGGCCGTCACTCGGAAAAACATCTTTCGCCCTCGATATCGCAAGGCATGTCGCGCTAAAAGCGAATGAACCCGTCGGCTTCTTTTCCCTTGAAATGTCGCGCGAACAAGTAGTGGACCGATTAATCGCGGCTGAAGCCGAAGTCCCACTTTGGAAACTTAGAACGGGAAGACTAAGCGATGAGTCTGATTTTAATTTAATTCAAATGTCTTTAGATTCCCTATCCAGAGCGCCTATATTCATTGATGACACGCCGTCGCCCAATATCTTGCAAATGCGCTCAATGGCGCGACGCCTTCAAACCGAACATGGATTAAGTTTAATAATCGTTGATTATTTACAGCTTATCCAGCCAAGGATAGGCGGAGAAAATATGGTTCAACAAATCACTGAAATTTCGCGCGGCCTCAAAGGCTTAGCCAGAGAATTACAAGTTCCCGTTCTCGCCCTCTCGCAACTGTCCCGAGCGGTTGACCAAAGGGAAATCAAAGTTCCGCGGCTTTCAGATTTGCGCGATTCCGGTTCAATAGAACAAGATTCTGATGTTGTTATGTTTATTTACAGAAAAGATAGAGATAAAACCAATGTCACGGCTGAAGAAGAAAACACGGCAGAAATTATTGTTGCAAAACACAGAAACGGACCTCTCGGAGCCGTGAAGCTTAAATTTGATCCTGAAAAAGTCAGTTTTCGCTCAATTGATAAAATTCACGTTGAGCAAGAGGTTTGATTCTCTATACGATTTCATCGCATAAAGTTTTGAATTGCCAAATAGAAACATTTATCCATTTTGAATAAACCTGAGCTGCAAAATTATAAAAATTTATCTGCATTACTCGGAAAATAGCCTTAAAATTTTTCTAATTTTTCGCCGAAATTTCTCTCAAAATCTATTTTGTAATTTAAAGTGGAAAATGATTTTTATTTCCGGTATTCTTTGTTATTATTACAATTATGCTTCCGGAACGAATTAGAAAATTTATAGACATATTCTCTGCTTTGCCGTCTATTGGCCCGCGCCAGGCGACAAGACTTGCCTTTTATTTATTGCGCCTTGGCAAAAATCAGATTCTAGAGCTTTCGCGGGCCATTCAAGATTTAGTCAACATTACAACATGCAAATTTTGCTTTCTGCCTTTTGAAAGCAATAATAACGAACTATTATGCCATATTTGCTTAAACAACAAAAGGAAACAAGACGTAATCGCAATTGTTGAGAAAGAAACCGATTTAGTTTCAATAGAAAAAGCCAATAAATTTGACGGCAGATATTTAATTCTTGGCGAGCTTGACAAAACCGGCATACTAAATACCGAACAAAAATTAAAGCTGAAAAATTTTAAAGGACATATTGAAAAAAAATTTAAAAAAGCCGAAGAAATTATTATAGCGCTTAACCCAACGACTGTGGGAGATATGGAATCGGCGCTTTTAATCCAAGAGTTGTCCCCTTTTGCCGAAAAAATAACTCGTCTTGGACGCGGTCTTCCTACGGGAGGAGAAATTGAATTTGCTGACGAAGATACTTTAAGCGGCGCCATTGAAAATAGAAGGTAAAAATTTCCGTTCGCGCCCCGACAAATTTTAATTGAACGAAAAACAAAGTAATATCATCTAATCGGAGAATAAAAAAAATTGAGCGTCTTTTATATCTTACAAAAGACGCGTTCTTCCTTTCTGGCGGTGAATTCCCTTTTAATGTATTCCTCTTTTGGAGTTGTGTCGTATGAGTCAATGAGCCAAAATTCGCCGTCAGCAAAACCAAGAACAAGCGGGTCCTCATACACGCCACTTTTTTTCCAATCCCGAACCTCGGCAAGAATGTAGATGTTGTATTTACCAGAATCCTCTTGAGCTTCCAAAATCTTCTGCCGCGTCTTATCAAGAATAATGCCGCCGTATCTGGCTGTAATGAAATACTCTCTATTCCGAGAAAGCATCACTACAACAAACATTATGAAACCGCCAAGAGCCATCAGATTAAATATTATAGAATTGTCTGTAACAAGAAATAGCGCGATTGCGATTACCGCAATGGCAAGTAGATAGACAATTAACTTCTTTAAAAGAAGATTCCCTGGCAATTTTTTGAGTTTATCCTGAACATCTCGGTAACAGTATTCAAGCTCTTCTGGCAAACGAATGCCATCAATCCCTTCGAGGCTAAAAAGTAACAAAGCAGAATGAATAATAAATGCCTGATGTCGCAGTTGGAAAATCGCCAACTTAGGATAATCTTTATTGTCCCGCCACTGAAGCGGTTCGCGACTAACCCAGGGATACTTTTCTTTATAGACTTTCTTAAACCGATTCTCTTCTGTACGAAGAACGAAGATTTTATCGTGAAGCGTTGGTCTCGCATCCGCCTCAACACCAAACAACCGGGAATCAAAAGCTTCTGCTTCCTGAATCTTCCGGGCGATTTCCGTGACTTTCGAAGAATCTACAACAAGAGCCGTATTCCGCTTAATTCCATCCAGCACAGCTTTTAGTGCCGCCAGCTTTTCATGCTCAGTTTTCAAAGTGCCTCCTTTTAAGCAGCATTCTTCTCTCGAGCCTATCCCGAAAGCTATCGACTCTAGAATTCTAAATTATAATAGACAAAAAGCCGCGTCAACTGAGAAAAAAAGCCAAAAAAGCCGCTAAAGATAAAAACTATACTGAACTCAAGATAAGGATTCTAGTGAAATTTCCATAATGCAAAGAAACGCGAACAGCTGCATATAAAAGCCGCAAATCGCTGTATGCAAAAAATCGCTCTAAAAATCCTTCATACCAACCAGATCCTTCACACTAAATCCTTCACACCAAATCCTTCACACTAAATCCTTCACACTAAATTCTTTCCCTTATTCAGGATTAATCTGATATAATGTAAACAATTATTTTAATGAAAACTATCTGTGGATAATTATGGCAAAAAGTTTTTCAAAGAAATACGGGCTAACTAGAGATACTTTATTAAAAATTGCTGCGGCCGGCGGATTTATCATTGCCGCCGGTTCCTCGCCTTATTTTCTTCACGCTATAGCTCGACAATTTTTTAAAGAAACAGTGAAAAAGACAATACGAGCTAGAGCGAAAAAATTACGTGAAATGGAGAAAAGAAAGCTCATCTCATTTCAAGAACTCGGTGGAGGTAAAGTCCGTATTAAACTCGCTCATCATGGAAAAACTTTAGTAAGATTATACAACCTAGAAGATATGAAACTTAAAATTCCTAAAAAATGGGATGCAAGCTGGAGGATTATTATGTATGACATACCTTCGTCCAAAAGAAAAGCAAGCGATGCTTTTAGAGAAAAACTCACGCAATTGGGATTATATAAATTACAAAAGAGCGTGTGGGTTTCTCCATATGAATGCCTCTCAGAAATAGAATTTCTCTGCGCAGTCTTCGAGATAAATATTGATAACTGCGTGCTTTATTTTAAAACTAAAGAAATTCCAAAAGAAGCAGAAATTAAAAAAAATTTCGAATTATAAATTCTTTCCCTTATTCAGGATTAATCTGATATACGGTAAACAATTATGTGTTATGTGATTGCAGATTCTTTATGGCGTTTATCCTGATTAATACCTACTGATCTTATTGATACCTAAGCTTATACTTTTAGCTGCCTAGTCTATCTTTATAATTTCAACTTCTGTATAAGGCTGCCTGTGGCCTTTTTTCTTGTGGTATCTGGTCTTTGGATGATATCTGAAAACGATTTTTTTCTTTTCTCTGTCTTGTCTTAAAACTTTACCCTCAACTTTTGCATTTTCTAAATAAGGACTGCCTATCTTAACTCCATCACCGTCTGAAACCAAAAGCACGCGTTCAAAAAAAATACTATCCCCTTCCTTGGCGTTTAATTTTTCAACTTTTAATTTTTCGCCCTTGGCAATTCTATATTGCTTGCCGCCGGTCTCTACTATTGCAAATGGCATAAATTCGTTAATTGACTGAAATTATAACTGCTATAGCTATTAAAATCAAGGTCGCTAAAAATATATTAAAAAATCCCAATAAATACGAAATAAACCTGATTCTTTGATAAAAAAACTCTGCGATGGCAAGGTTTAAAAAACTTATAAAAACTCCTGTTAAAAGTATGCTTAAGACATCAATCTTGCTACCGAGAAAATCTATTCCGCCAAGTTTAGTAAAATGGATAATCAATAAATGGTTAATAAGATTTAATTTAAAATACGATATCCCAAAACCAATCAGAAATATAACCGCAGATATTATTGAAGTGTTCCGTATGTATTTATTTTTAGAGATGAATATTTTCGGCATCCGGTATCATTGTAATTCAAAAGCAATGATATGGAAAGCGGTTGTACTCGTCCCGCGCATTTGACGCTCTTCGGCTGATGATGACTGCGTTATATATCCAACGCCCGGTCTTATATGTGTTTAGATTATCCAGAATTTAGCTTAGAGGATATTCCTTAAAGATGTCTCCTTAAAGACGTCGCTTTGAAAACATCTCCGTAAAAAGATGTCTCTGAAGATATTTTCCTGAAGATATTTTCCTTATTGCAAGTAAAAAAAACGATTGTTTTTTACTTGCAATAAGACAAAAAAGACAAGGGATAAAACAAGGAAAAGATAAAAACAAATCAGTCATTTTTAAACCCTTTAATCTGATGTTAGTTCAAATCCCGCGCTTTCAGATAAAAACTCCGCGATGATACGCGGAGCTGCGAAGCTATTGTTGATTCGGCGCAAAAATAGTAAATCTCGGTATGATTGATTCAAGTTGCACAATGTCTTTGCCTTCTTCTATCAAAATATGACAAAAACCTTTTTCCATAGCGGCGGACGGAATCGGCTTTTCTAAAGGCAACACTACTGCCACCGGTTTGATTCTTTCGCAATCCCTGAGATGTTCTTTATAATCAACCGGGTCTGTGCGATGGTATTCCAGCTCTTGGTCTGCAAATACTTTTTGGAGCATTTTTTCTTCAGAAGAACTTAACTTATCTCTTCGCAAAAGAATCACGCGCGCTTTTTCCGACATCTCATCTTCTCCTTTGTTAAATGGCTATAGCTATTATAAAAAATTATTGTATAATTGTAAAATGAACTTTTCCAGTTCTTAGCCTTGATTATTTCTCGTAAGCTATTTTTAACCTAAGCTCCCATCGTCTAGTGGACTAGGACACTTGGTTCTCATCCAAGAAACCGGGGTTCAATTCCCCGTGGGAGCGCTAAATTGAACTCCGTAATTCTCTGCGTGTGTGGAGGGGCAGAGGTTTGCTGGCCGTCGCAGAAGGTAAAAACGGTTCGCGCTATCTCAAGAATAGAGCGCAAGTTTTAACTACTTTATTCTATTCTTAAAAATAAGCAAATCCTTTCTATAAAAAAGCTTGGCAAAACACGACTTTAGCGAATCTGTTGATTGATAATTTAAACCTGATATTCTCGCTACAGTTTTTATGTTTTACATAAATACATAAGAAATCTCGCTAACGCTATCTGTATTCCATCTAGAGAATTCTTTCTATATACCGGCCAGGAATATAATGGGCGCAAGCCACCTAGAAAACCAAAGCCGTTTTCACGCTTGCTCGCAAAACCATTCCGGAAATAAAAATCATCTGACGCGCAAAAATTAGGTTTTTTTAATAATATCGGCTATTTTGTCCAAACCAACTCCTCTTGAGGCTTTTATTAAAATTAAATCTCCCTTTTTAACAAGATTTTCAATCGTCTTTATTGATTCGTCCACCGAATCAAAACTTAAAATATTTTTTTTATTTAGACCGACCCTTCCGGCCGCTTCTCTAATCAATCTCGCGTGCGCGCCGATTGTTACTAAAAAATCAAAAGTTTGCGCGACTTCTTTTCCTAATTTTTCGTGCGCCGCAACAGAATATTCCCCAAGTTCCAACATATCGCCTAAAATAGCAACCTTCCTTTTCGCTTTAATTTCTTTAATAGTGTCCACCGCGGCCCGCATTGATAAAGGCGAAGCATTATAAGAATCGTCAATGATTATGCTTGAATTTATGCCTTTAAGTATTCGCATTCTGTGTTTTGGAGACTGATGAAAAATTAACGATTCGGCAACTCGCACGAGATTGATTCCGAAAATCACCGCGACGCATGCCGCAGCAGAAGACGCGTATGAAATCTGCCTGCCAAAACATTTGTCAATTTTAATCGGAACAAAAGAAGTCTCATATTCAAGTTTGAACGAGACTCCAATGGGAGTATCCTTATCCATCCTAGCGCCAAAATTGCTTATCTTAATTGATGCTGATTTATCAAAACCAAAGCTCATAATTTTAGCTCTAGTTTTTGATTTCATATCCAAAACCAACTTTTCATCCGCGTTTAAAATCGCATAGCTTGAAGTTGACAAATCTTCAATCAATCTTCTTTTCTCGCGCGCGACTGATTCTATATTGGAATAATATCCAACGTGTGCCGGAATTTTGCCGATGGCGGTTATAATTCCAATATCCGGCTTTGCAATGTTAACTAAATTTTTTATATCGCCCGGCCTGTCCGCCCCATATTCTAAGATTAAAATCTCAGGATAACCGGACTTTTTTGCAAATATCAGCCTTAAAACGCTAAGCGAAAAAACTTTTAATAAAAATAGAGTCTTCTTTCCTTTATTTTCTCCCGCTTTTAATTCTAAACCGAAAAGTCTCTGCTCATAATTTTTCCATTCGCCAAGAATTGTTAAAAGTAAACCGAGTTCGCTGTTAAAATTTTCTCTCGCAGCCCTAACGCGTTTGAAATTCCGAAGAACTGAATAAACAGCATCCTTAGTTGAGGTTTTTCCCACGCTTCCGGTTATGCCAATAATTATTGGTTTATATTTATTCAAGGTCCATCTCGCCAATAATTTTAAATTAAACTCTGCAAACTTTCTCATTGCTTTAAGGGTTTTTTATAAAAGATAGTTAAAACGCGCCAAACTTTAAATTTAACCGGCAATTCATTATGCTTTTTTCATAAATAGATTAGCACTTTTTAGAAAATTTATAACTCTCAAACAAATATATGAAAAACTACTTTGCGGCAGTCAAATTATCAGGAGGAATATTGTAATAATTCAATATAAATTGAGCTAATTCCCTAAACGCGGGCACAACTGTGACCGCGGCGGTTCCGAATGCAGGCCGGTCTATCTTTACCAAAACCGTAAATTTTGGATCGGTAGCCGGAGCAAAGCCTACAAAAGTATGGATGAATTCTTCTTTATAACCGCCGAGTTTTAAATCCGGAATTTGAGCAGTGCCTGTTTTCCCCGCAATATTATAATTATTGATTCTTGCGACTTCTGCTTTAAAAACTGCCGAACTCATCATTTTTGTAACCTCATCGGCGGTTTCGCTTCTTATTACTCTTCTTATGACTTGTGGTTTGCTATCGCTTAGCAACGACGGCTTCATCAAAACTCCGTTGTTCGCAATAGCTGATATCGCATTAATTAATGCTATTGGCGTTACGGCAACTCCTTGCCCGAATGCCGCAGTCGCATAATTTATTTCCCGATAATCGTCTGTTAGAGTATTGAGCCGGCTTTTAACTTCTCCCGGGAGAGGAATTCCAGTTTTTCCTTCAAAACCAAATTTAACTAAATAATTATAAAAGTTTTTATGCCCGCCTGTTTTAGCCGCAAACACCGCGCCGGTATTAATTGAATTCTCAATTACTTCGGTCATTGTAACCGAGCCGTAGATTTTATCTTTGTAATTTTTAATCGTTTTTCCATTCAAGGTTATTGAACCGGCATCATAATATCTCGTATCAGGAGACAATTTTCCAACATCCATTCCCGCGGCGATTGTTAAAACTTTAAAGACAGACCCCGGCTCGTATAAACTTTGAACGCCCGGATTCAAAAAATTTTCAATGTTTGATTCGGAATAGTGATTTGGATTAAAGCTTGGTTGATTGGCAAATGCAAGAATTTTACCCGTTGACGGTTCTTGGATTATCACCGTTCCTCCTTCAGCGTTATTTTTTTCTATTGTCCTGAGAAGAACCTCTTCCGCTTGCGCTTGAATATTTCTATCTATAGTCAAATTCAAATCCGTGCCGTTTAAAGGTTCTATTATTTCCCGTTCTTGAATATGCCCTGATTTACCTTTAAGCGACTCATTAAAATAAGCTTCAATGCCGTATCTGCCTTTTATTTCATCATCCTTACTACTCTGCCCTACAAAACCCAAAATATGAGCCGCTAAACTTTCAAGCGGATAAAATCTGAATTCTCTGGAATCTATGTAAACTCCCGAAAGGTCTGCTTCTTTTATTTTCTTAAATTCTTCGCCCGTCAATTTAATCGCCAGTAATTCAAATTTACTCGCTTCTCTTGAAAATTTTTTCTTTAAAAAGTTTGAATCTAATTTTAAAATTTCTGCCAATATTTCTGAGGTTTCGTATTTATCACCAATTTCTCCGGGAACAGCATATACTATCGGGTATGGTTTATTTAAAGCGACTTGAGTAAGATTACCGTTTTTATCGGTAAAATAAATTATCCCGCGTCTTGCCTCTAATAACCCCGACAATCTGTATTGCGAACTTGCGCGCGCAGAATAAAAACTGCCTTTTTCTATTTGTAGGTCATATAAATTAAATACTAAGCCTCCAAATATCAAAAAAACAGTTATGACTAACAATATAAACCTAAAATTCATCAATTTTCATCTTTTTGCATATTAGATGCAAGTTCGTTTGTTTTAAACTCAAGATAGCTTGGATTTTTTTCTAAAATTAAACCGTTTTCTGAAATTAAGTTTTGCATATTATTAACGTCTAAAAGTGAGAACAAATTATTCTTGAGTTCAGCGTTTGCAACCTCTAAGTCATATAATTCATTCTCTAGGCCTGTTAATTTATGCTTCAAATCAACTATTTTATTGTAAAGAGAAATACTGAAAAAAGCTCCGCCTAGAATAATTAGCAATATTGGAACGAGTAATAAATTTGCTTTGTCCTTTCTTTGTTTTGATTTAGCTATTGTCATTTTATAATTGCCGCTCGTAATTTTGCCGACCTTGACCGAGGATTGTTTCTAATTTCATCTAAACTCGGCGTGATTGGTTTTTTTGTTATTAGCTCCATTGTTTTGCTTTGTGATAAATCTTTAAAATTCTTTTTAACGATTCTATCTTCCAATGAATGAAACGACACAATCGCCACTCTCCCGCCCGGCTTTAAAATTGACTTTAAATTTTTTAAAATTTTTTCCAGATTTTCCAATTCTTTATTCGCGTATATCCTAAGAGCTTGGAATGTCCTGGTTGCCGGATGAATCCTTCCTTTTTCATAATTTTTTGGGACAGCGGACTTTATTATTTTTGCAAGAGCTTTCGCGGTTTGAATCGGCTTTAATTTTTGATTCTCTTTAATCGCTTTTGCTATCCTTCCCGAAAATCTTTCTTCTCCGAATTCCTGTATTATTTTCTCTAATTCTTTTTCCGTTAATTTTTTTAAAATATCTGCTACCGGTTGAGATTCATCGCTATAAGTCATAATAAGCGGCTCATCCCTCATAAAACTAAATCCCTTGCCGGAATTTTCAATTTGCTCTGTTGAAAAGCCTAAATCCAAGACTAATCCGTCCGCGCGTCCCAATTTCTTTGCTTTTAAAATTTGATGAGTATTTGCAAAATTGTCGCTTACAAAAATATATTGCGTATCGCACGCTTTATATTTTGACAGAATATCTTCTTTTGCCTGCTCTAAAATCCTTTTGTCCCAATCAATTCCTAAAAATTTTCCGCTTGCATCTATTTTCCTGATTATTCCGTTTGCATACCCTCCTCCGTTTACGGTTGCGTCAACAAAGAATTCACCTTGCTTCGGATCTAACGCCGTAATTACTTCTTTTAAAAGAACCGGAATGTGCCGCATATCTTAAATTCCCAATTCGCCCATTTTCTCGGCTATCTCATCTGACTGTTTTTCGGTGCGCATTTTATATTTATTCCATTTTGCCTGGTCCCAGATCTCTACCCTGTTATAAAGTCCGGTTACAACCGTGTGCTTTTGAAGTCCTGCGTATTTCCGCAAATAATCAGGAATCAAAATTCTCCCCTGCCTATCAATTCCTGCGTCTGCGGCGCCTGCAAGCATCAATCTCACGAACGCCCGGGAATTTGCTTGCGCTAAAGGAAGGGCGATTAATTTTTTTGCCAACTCTTCCCACTCTTTTTTATTAAAAAGAAACAGGCATTTATCCAAGCCGCGCGTAACGATTGAACCGGCAGTTAAATTCTTCCTGAATTTCGCAGGCACAGCCATCCGGCCTTTCTCGTCTAAATTATGTTTGTATTCTCCAATAAACATAAAAAATCTTTGTATAGACTTTCTCTTCTCTAGCGAAGACTAATGGAGAAAAGCTTATCCCCACATTCCGCAGTTATCCCCATAGTTATCCACAATTCCCCACTGCAATTAATTATATGCCACATTCACCCATATCGCAATAAAAAAAATCCGGCTTATGCGGATGCAACTGCATTGAAAAATCTAGTGTTTTTACTAAATTTTCAATCTTATGACACTAAGTTATTCACAGCCACAATAGAAATATTTAATCTATTGTATAAAACCGACTAGCTGTTCTTTGAAAAAAAAGATGCAACTGTTATGAATTCGCGGCTTCATACATTTGGCCGATTCCCAAGATATCTTCCTCCCTTAAAGCTTTTCCAATTAATTGGAAACCTATTGGTAAGCCCGTTGTATTTTTAACCGGAATTGAAAGCGCGGGAATTCCCGCCAAGCTTGCCGGAGTTGTAAAGACATCTTCTAAATACATCTTTATCGGATCATCGCCTTTCTCGCCTATCGTAAACGCGCTGGTCGGCGTCGTAGGAGTTAAAATCACATCGACATCTTTAAAAGCTTCATCAAAATCATTTTTAATCAATCTTCTTACTTTTTGCGCTTTTGTGTAATAAGCGTCGTAATAACCGGACGACAAAACAAAAGTTCCAAGTATTATTCGCCGTTTTACCTCTTCTCCAAAACCACGGCTTCTATTTTCAATATATAAATCACGCAAGTTTTCAAACTCAACATCGTCAACTCTTGAATATCTAATGCCTTCGTATCTTGCTAAATTAGAACTCACCTCTGCCGGCACTATTATATAATAAGCCGCAACCGCATATTTCGTATGCGGCAAATTTATCTCTTTAAACTCAATTCCTAGATTTTTTAATCCTTCAATTACGCCATCAATTCCTTTTTTAATCTCCGGTTCTATGCCCTCTCCGAAATACTCTTCCGGAAGGCCAATTTTAAATTTTCTGAGCCTTTCCAAGTTTGTATCCATTAAACTGTCTTCATACGAACCTTCAATGCTTGTTGAATCATATTGGTCTTTTCCTTGAATCGCGTTAAATAAAATCGCCGCGTCTTCAACCGTGCGCGTAATCGGACCGATTTGGTCTAAACTTGACGCCATTGCCATTAATCCATAGCGTGAAATTACTCCATAAGTTGGCCTGAGTCCAACCACTCCGCAAAAACTTGCGGGCTGTCTGATAGAGCCGCCCGTATCTGACCCAAGCGCGGCAAGCGCTAAATCTGCCGCGACTGCCGCTGCGGAACCGCCGGATGAACCGCCGGCAACGCGTTCTAAATCATACGGATTTCTCGTAACACCGAACGCGGAATTTTCAGTTGAAGCGCCCATTGCGAATTCATCCAAATTCGTCTTGCCTAGAAACACGGCTTGCTCACTCTTTAATTTTTTAATAACCGTTGCGTCGTAGCTTGCCGTATAATTTTTAAGTATCTTAGATGCCGCAGTTGTTTTATTTCCTTGAATCAAAATATTATCTTTGACTGCAATAGGAATTCCCGCCAACATCCCGAGTAACTCGCCTCTTGCCAATTTTTCGTCAACTTCTTTCGCTTGCGTCAGAGCGGTTTCTTTATCTAAGCTTAAATACGCGCCAAGCGTTTTGTCTTGCTTTTCAATTTCTTTAAAATAGCTTTCGGTGATTTCTTTTGCTGTAAATTTTTTTTCAACGAGCCCTTCGTGAAATTTTTTAATTGTTAAATTTTCTATCATATAGTTTTTCTATTTTACATATCTACGGCAAAACCTAATTCGTCTTCGGCTAAAAAACCGGCGGAACTTTCAAATAACCCCCTTCTGTTTCCGGAAATTCTTTTAAAAGCGACTCGTCTGTCAAAGTATTTTCATCTATTCTGTCTTCGCGCGTTACATTTTTAAGATCTGCGCCGCCCGAGATTGGAATCACTTCGCCGGTATCCAATTCTTGCAGTTCTTTAAAATAATCCAAAATTCTCTCTAAATCTTTTAGAAATTTTTCCTCTTCCTTCACGCTTAATTTAAGACGCGCAAGTTCCGCTAAATGTTCAAGTTGTTTATTATCTATATGAGACATAGCAGTATTATAACCGAAATAAAATCTTTTTATCTATCACTTTGTCAATAACCGCAAAAATTCAGCCTCTTCAATAATTTTTACGCCTAATTTCCTGGCTTTCTCATATTTTGAACCTGTGCCAGAACCAGCTACAACATAATCTGTTTTTTTGGAAACCGACTCTGAAACTTCGCCTCCCAGCGCGCGAATCTTTGCCTTTGCTTCGTCTCTAGGCATTGATTCAAGTAAACCGGTAAGAACAAAAACCCTTCCTTTTAATTTCCCGCCGTGAATTGTCGGGCGGAATGATTCAATCTCAATCCCAACTCGTTCCAATTTTTCCAAAAGTTGCTTGTTACGCTCCTCGCGAAACCATTTGTAAATACTCTCGGCTACTTTTGGTCCGATATCCTTGATGCTTTCCAATTCTTCAATGTTTAATTTTTGAAAACAGTTAAGAAGCTCTTTTGGTTTTTTAATGCTTGAGATGCTTGAAATTTTGTGCGCAAGAAGGTTCGCGGTTTCTTCTCCAACGCGCAAAATCCCTAAACTGTAAATAAATCTTGGCAAAGTTATTCTTTTCTTGCTTTCTATTTCGCGCAAAATGTTTTCTGCGGACTTTGCCCCGAATTGTTCTAAAACTTCAATGTCGCCTTTTTTTAATGCAAAAATGTCCGCGGCATCGCGAATAAGCCCTTCATCAATGAATCTATCAATTATTTTAGGGCCTAGGCCTTCTATATTAAATGCCCTGCGAGAGATAAAATGATACAAAGTTTCTCTATGGCGCGCGCCGCACGCTTTGCTCGCGCATCTATAAATTGCTCCGTCGCGTATAATTTTTGAACCGTCAAACGGACAATTTTCCGGCATACGAAAAAGTTTTTCTCTGCCCGTCCTAAGCTCTTTTAAAACTTTTATTATTTTTGGGATTACATCGCCCGCCCTTTGAATTACAACCGTGTCTCCTATCTTTATCTCTAATCTTTTTATCTCATCATAGTTGTGAAGCGTTGCGTTTGAAATTGTAATCCCCGCAACTTGCACCGGCTTTAATTTTGCAACAGGAGTCAAAACACCGGTTCTACCGATTTGAACCGCAATATCATTAACAATAGTTGCTGCTTCTTTCGCGGTAAATTTATAAGCCAATGCCGCCCGCGGAGATTTACCGACAATCCCTGCGCGCGAATACTCCTCCTCGTCATTTAGAATCACTACAATTCCGTCTATTTCATAATCCAGTTTATCTCTGTGTTTATTCCAATAATCTCTATATTTAAAAATTTCGCTGAAAGAATTTGCCATCTTCGCTTTAGGATTTGTTTTAAAGCCGAATTCACGCAAAAGTTCGTGCTCTTCTGAATGTTTTCTTTGGCCTAAATCTGTTACGATTTCATACATATTGGAATCAAGTCTGCGCGAAGCGGTAATTTTAGGATTTAATTGCCTAATTGAACCGGAGGCAATGTTTCTCGGATTTGCGTATTCATCCTCTCCTTTTTTCTTTTGCTCGCTATTTATTCGGTTAAATTCTTTTTTAGTTAAAAAAACTTCGCCGCGCACTATCAGTTTTTTAGGAAGTTTTGGATGATTTTCCAATCTCAACGGTATTGCTTCAATTGTTTTTAAATTTCCGGTTACATCTTCGCCAACCTCGCCGTCGCCTCTTGTCGCTCCTTGAATTAAAATCCCGTTTTCATAAATAAGTTCAATCGCAAGACCGTCAAGTTTTAACTCAAGATAAAATTCCCGGCCTACTTTACGGCCCAAAAAATTCTCAATTCTTTGAAACCAATCTTCAACATCTTTTTCTGAAAATGCGTCGTTTAAGGATGTCATCGGAGTTATGTGACGAACTTTTTCAAATTTTTTGAGGGGCGCGCCGCCAACTCTTTGCGTTGGCGAATCCGGCGTGATAAATTCAGGAAATTTCTGCTCTAAATCAAAAAGTTCTTTTTTTAAAGAATCAAGGGCAGAATCCGAGATAATAGACTTATCTTGAATATGATAATAATAGCGATATTTATTTATCGCTTTTTTCAAATTCTCTATGCGTTCTTTTACTGCACGCTTATCCATTACGTATATAAAATACAAAATTATTACAAAAGCAAAAAGTTAATGATTGTCCGTCGTTTTTATTTACAAGAACGGCCAAAGTTGGCTTGGAATGCCCTTGCTGATTTACCGGCCCACCCTGTTCCTTTAATTGATGCGATATTTGATAAAGTTGCTTTTGGATCATGATTACCACATCCTCCTTTAGACTCAATCGTCAATCTATAAGTGGCTTGGTTTCTGAAAGCCGGAATTCCTATGCTCGGTTTAGAAATTGGTTCCTGCAAGCCTGATGCATTACAAAAAACGTCTATATTCCAACTTCCTGTCTTTGGCAATACCGGATTCGGGTTACACCTAAAAACTTTAAAAAGACCTCTTTCAATTGCTGCGTCAGCGGCAAAAATTGATTTGGCAGAATCTGCGATTGCGCTTACTTGACTTAATTGATATACCATTAAAAGTCCGGCAATAACTGTCGCAGTTAAAAATACTGCCGACAAAACAAGAACCGTTAACAGCATCACTTGTCCGGAATTTTTTAATTGTATCTTGTCTGTTTCCATTATTATCTAATATTTCTGCCGCTTATTGTTGTCTGAATATTCGTGGTAAATTCACTAAGATTCACATCTCCCGGAATCAACTCCATTACTATTGTAATTCTAGGCGGCCATTCACCTTTAAAATTAGAGGTTTTATCAACAAGAATAAAATTAAGTTTTTTAATTTTAACATTATCGCCAGTGATAGAATTAAAATTCTTGCCGTCATCAATACTTCGTTTAATTGATTCACTATCCAGATTATAAACGATATTACTGCCGGTTGAATTACAAAAGCCAAGCTTATCCCCTGACGAAACGGAAACTGGAGCGCCAACTTTTGCGCAAGGATCTTTACCATCCCCAATATAAAAATTATATCCTGTTCGTATTTCTCTTGCCATTTGCTCCAGTGTAAGGCTCGCGTTATCATTTACAAGTCTTAAAGACACCATTGATCTTTGCGTTCTCAAAGCGCTTACAAAGATATTCACGATTATCCCTAAGAGAATTATAAAAACCGCCATTGAAACAATAAGTTCAATTAAGGTAAATCCTTGATTATGTCTGCTATTCTTTTTCATTTTAGTTTATGGCAATCTCCACGGAAGAAAATGGTCCTGCAGCTGGACAACGAATTTTCCTCCGCGCGATTCCCAGCCAACAACAGAAGTTACGCGGTAATCAAGATTAACCGTGGCTCCTTTGAATTCTTCCGGTTTGTCTATAATTATTACCCGCTTAAATTTTGTTTGCTCGCCTCCTGAATTATAACTATATATTCCGGACGACCTATCAAAATTTAAAAATTTTAGATTTGCGCATGAAAGAATAAGTTTTCTTACCGCGTCTTCTGTCGGGTCATTATTTAAAAGTATGCATGATTTTTTTGTAAGTGTTATATCGTCAAAATCAACTTCAGAAATCTCATATCGTCCTCCGGGCGCAATACTATCCGTCCCTGTCCAGCCGTAGAAATTTTGATTTCCGCGAGTTGCGTTATCGTTTGTGACTTGCAAAAAGCTCCTATCAAACATATTTTTAACAATTTCAATCCCCTCTGCCGCAAGATAAGTTCCCGTATAAAATTCATTGGTAACTCTATTTAGTCCAAGCGACCGGTTAATCAAAGTTAAGATACCAAGAAGCGCAACAACAACAATTGAAATCGCGATAAGCATTTCAACAAGCGACGCTCCTGATTGTTTATTTTTTAAAAAAACCCGCTTCATTAGATTATCTAAAACTTATTTGTCCTGCCTTTGTTATCCTTATCACTGAATTTCGTGTTTTATCTTTAAGCGTTATAACAATAACCGCCTCTTTTGTTTCGGGAAGTTTTTTTGGATAAAATTCCGTCAAAGGGTCCGGCGGGATGAAAACTATATCTATTTTTGATTCGTTATTTGAATTTAAGCAACTGCCGTTTAAAGAACCATTTAACGCAAGACAATCAATTTCTACAATTTCTGAAAATTCAAACGCTTCAAAAGCTTCGCCAGTTTTATCAAAACTTTTGTTTGCGTTTGCGCAATCTGTGTCATTCGGAATAGGTAAATCTTTAAAAATCGTATATTCTTTAGAATTTCTAGAAAAACTTACTCCCCAGCCGCAAATTATTTCTTGCGCAGGGTCAAGACCGGGCTGAAGTTTTGGCTGGAAAGTTTCTATTGCAAAAGCTTTTGCGCGAAGCAAGCTACTTACCAAAACCGTTTGGTCTTTAAAAAAAATAATTTGTTTCTCACCTCCGCGAGTGTAAACTATCAAAACTGAAGTCAGCATTATTGTAATGCCAAGCACAATTATTATTTCTACCAAAGTAAAACCCTTACGCATATTAATTCAAAATGAAAATATCAAAATTAAAAATGACAGTTTAAAATAATAAAATTATTTTACTTTTTGCCTTTTAATGTCAAAATACTGGAAGCAAACATTTTTGCAATCTCGGTTAATTCTTCTAATAACCATTTTAGCTCATTTTAATCTCTTTTATTAGTGTCTCGTAATAGCACGAGCCAGACTTTTGACTCGTTGGCAGATTTTAAGCAATATGTGAAAAAATTAATAAATTCTTTTTTAGAGCTAGAGGCGGTTGCTTCTATATAATTAGCCAATATACTTGCGCCACTTCGCATCAGTTGTTTTCCTATAACCTCACAAGTTACATCCTTAGGCAACTTACCAATGAATTTAATCAATCGTAGAACCCAACGATATAATCGTTTTTTAAACTCATTTTTAAATTTTTCATTGTCATTTTGCACTTTGATTTTTGAACTTTGGATTATCTAACTATATCTATGGAAAAAGCATAAAATATCCTGCCATTAAATTTTTACCGAAAAATATTATAATTAAATATCCAAGCGCGATAAATGGGCCGAATGGAACAGCAGATTTTAGCGTGCGCGAACCTCTTAATAATAAAATTATACTCCATATCGCCCCGATAATAAAAGCCAACAACAAACCCAAAATCGCATCGGGCCAGCCTAACAGTAGTCCTGCGGCTCCTGCGAGCTTAACATCGCCCAAACCCATTCCTCTACCGCGACTCAACACCGTTATCGCGCCTAAAAATACGGTCCCGGATATTAATCCGATTAATCTATTTATCCAAATATTTTCTTGAAAACCGAATAAAAATGAATAAAATCCGATAAATGAATTTTGAGCATATTCCGAAAGATTGTAGCCGATTGAAACTAAAATTAATAAAATCCCAATAGCCGCGATGAATAGATTGATTTGGTCCGGGATGATTCTTAACCGGAAATCTATTGATGATAGTAAAATCAAAGAAAGCGCGAAGAGTAAAAAAAGCGCGGCTATTAAATAAAACCAAATTGGATTAGGGCCGCCCAAAGCTTTAAAACCCACTTGATAGATTTCATATATTTTAAGTGGAATAAAAACAAAAACGAGTCCGGAAATAATTTCAACTATAGGATATTGGAGTGAAATTCCGGTTTTACACTTCCGGCATTTGCCGCGCTGCAATATAAAACTTATTATCGGGATAAGTTCGCGCCAATTTAATGTATTACCGCAGTTTAGGCAATGCGAACGCCCGAAGAGTATTGTCTTATTAAAAATCGGCTTGTCCGATTTATAACGCAAAGATAAGACATTTATAAAACTTCCCAAAGACGCGCCTATTATAAAAAGTATAAAATTCATATTGAACAAATTATTTATTGCAAACTATCTCTTACAAGCGCGATGATGCGCGGAGCGGTTTTATATTTTAATAATCTTTATTTATTTACATCTGCGGCAATTATTTAAAAAAATCCTTGCATTCTATATTGCCGATACAATACATCATTTGAGAGTCAGAACAATCAACTCTGCTAGGATACAAACTTTCTAAAGGCTGTTTGTTTTTTAACTGGTCCTTATTTTTTAAAGATTTATGCGCGGTTTCCATCTCGGCTCCTAAGATATAACATTGCGAAGCCGCGATTTTATTTATCTTATCTTCAAGACTTATCCAATATCTGTAATCTTTACTCGGGATTGGGTCATTTGGAATTGAATAGATTCCGATTTCAGCGTTTTTTAAATTTTCTCCAAGTTCTCTCCAACTATTGGGATTTTCATATTTACACTCATTGGAAGATTGAATATATCGTCCGGGATAAAATCCACATTTAAGATGAAAAAGCTGAAGCGCTTGCTGGACCTGGCGTAAATCCGCCACTCTTCTGTCGTCTCGGCTTTGCTCCCGTAAACCGCTTAATCCGGTTAAAATGAAAGTAGCTAAAATGCCCATAATTCCTATAACAACCAGGAGTTCCAAAAGTGTAAATCCTTTGCGCATTAATTTGAGTATAACACAAACATTATTCTTTCGTATTAACAAATACACATTTCAATTTACTGCCGTGTAATTTACCGCCACGTAATACAATCACAAGTTGGTATAACAAGAATGTAAATAAACTATGCGCGCGCATAATATATTTACCGATGTAACCTGAAAAAAAGATTAAATAATAAGTCGTAAGTTATAAACTTATAAGCTATAAGTTATTTGTAAATAAACTATGCACGTGCATAGTTTATTTACATTATATGGATGAAATTAAAATCCTGCGCAATAAGCTTTCTGATTTTGAATTATAGCGGTGAGGCAAAAGCGCCGAGCCAGAATTGCTCGGCGCTTTTTTAGATATTAAATCTGCTGGCTAATTAAAGTCCTACGCAGTAAGATGCCTTATTGACTATAACATTAGCATCATAACATTTACAAGGATCTCCTCCTCCGGAAGTTGGGCAAACGCTATTCGGTAAACTCTCTTTAGACGTTTGCGAATCCTCTGCTTCTAAGTCAGCTCCTAAAATATACCGCTGCTTATTAGAATAATAAGTATATCTATAATCTTTGCCTGGGCTTGGATCTTTAGAAATTCTCGTAGCTGCACCTAATTTATTTTTTAATTCCGTACCTAATCCCGCCATATCTACACCAGGATATTCTCCTGTTTTATTAAAATAAAGCTCAAGAACACTTTGGATATTTCTCAAATCCGCAATACGCCTGGCGTCTCTACCGGACTGCCTTGCCCCACCTAAACTCACGAGCAACGCCGCCGCTAAAATTCCGATAATAGAGATTACGATTAAAAGTTCAATTAAAGTAAAACCTTGTTTAGAAATTCCTTTTCTTGCTATATTTTGTTTAATCATCTGGTTCATAGATTTTATTTGAATTTTGGATTTTGCCCCGTTATTTTAGAATTTCCAACGGGTAAAACCTTTTTTCATTTTTTTAAATTATATCATAACATTTACGACCTTTGATTTTAAGTTATCCACAGACATCTATTTTATGGTTGCGTTATGGTTGTTGGATTCTGGTTGATGGCTATTAGTTGCTGGTTATTAGCGAATCATATTATTAACGAATAACTTGGATTAAATTATAAATCGGCAACAGAATCGCCGCGAACAATAATCCAACAACCGCTCCTAATATAACCATAATTACAGGTTGGATAAGTTCAACTAAATTCCCAACAACATTATCAATCTCGCGATTGTAAAAAGTAGAAACGCGGATAAACATATCATCAAGTTTGCCTGTCTGCTCTCCAACCGTTACCATTTGCTCAACTAAAGGTGGAAAATATTTTTGCTTGTCCGCAAAAAGTTGAGAGAGCAATTCGCCTCGTCTCACGCCTTCCGCAACATCGTGAAGCATTTCTTGATATAGGGCGCTGCCGATTGTATGGCCGCTAATTTCAATTGCCTGCGCAATCGGGATGCCGCCTTTAATCAAAACGCTTGCAACTTCTGAAAACCTCGCAACATAAAGTTTCCTGAAAAAATTGCCGAAAAACGGCGCTCTTAAAATAATCGTGTCTAAAACCGATTTCCCCTCTCTGGTCCTTAAATAATCAAAAATAATGAAAGCCATTACAACGAAGAAAATAAGAATAAGTATCCACCAATTATTTATAAAATTACCCAGAGCCAAAAATACCCTTGTTATAAGCGGCAAGTCAAACTCAACCTCTTCAAATAAAGGAGCTATTTGCGGGAAAACCAATCCGACTAAAATCGCGCCTACGATAAAAGAAAGAACAATTACAAATGCCGGATAGATAAGGGCGTTTTTGACCTTTGCGGAAAGCAAAAGCTCTTTTTCCAGATAATCCGCCAGATAGAGCATTGCCTCCTCAACGCGGCCCGTCACTTCTGCGGTTTGAATCATATGGATATAAAATTCAAAAAAAATATCGCCGTGCCGCTCCATTGCTTGCGACAAGGAAAGCCCGGAATCAATATCAGATGAAATCTGAAAAACCGCTTCCTTTAACGCAGGCGCGTTTGTCTGATGATAAAGAGAAGTTAAAGCGTCGCGAATAGGAATTTTCGCCTCAAGCATCGTTGCCAGCTGGCGAGTAAATATTGATAAATCTTTTTTGCGGACGCGTTTGAAAAAGAATAAAAAGCTATGATACCATCTGGGAGCTTGAACCCCCTCTAAGCTCAAAATATATAAGTCATGGCTTGATAAAATTCTGTTTGCCGAATCTTTATTCAAAGCTTCAACATAACCTACTTGCAACTCGCCTTTTTTAGTTCTTGCGCTGTAACGATATTTCATCTCCCGGATAACAAAGACCGCGAAGTTCTCGCAACTCTTCGCTCTATATTCAATTGACGTTTTGTTAAGATAATCATATTTGCTTGTGTATAAATTTTGCTTCTTTTAAATTATCTGCCTTTGTTATGTTAGAGATATCTTGTCTATATTCTATCCAATAAAATTTTTAACTCTGCGGGATTCTGAGAATAAAGCTCGGCGTTTTCAGTTGAAATTTCTTTTTCCTTAACCAGATTCGCCAAAGCGCGATTTAATGTGGACATACCTTCCTGAAGGCTTGTTTCAATTACAAGATCAATTTGATACGCTTTTCGTTCCCTTATTAAATTTCTAATAGCTGAATTTGCAACCATAATTTCGCACGCAGGCATTCTCCCCCCGCCTATTCTTGGAATCAATCTTTCCGAAACAATGGCAACGAGCGTTGCAGCAAGCTGGGAAGTAACCTGTCCTTGTTGCTCCGGAGGAAAACTGTCTATAATTCTATCAATTGTTTGCGCCGCTGAAT
>Ga0210057_1001349_pt1 | contig 37478 bp, 46 predicted proteins | sample CryGeyCG2114_010_2_FD_183968 | JGI IMG/M metagenome (GOLD analysis project Ga0210057, IMG submission 183968) | Groundwater microbial communities from aquifer - Crystal Geyser CG10_big_fil_rev_8/21/14_0.10 (SPAdes) (version 2) | ecosystem: Environmental > Aquatic > Deep subsurface > Groundwater ... | reverse complement strand
CATAGCCATCTAGCTTCATAGATATCTTTTCCATGTAGATACAATGTAACTATTAATATTTAAACCTTTTTATTATTAATTAAAATCATATTATTTGTAAACTAATTAAAAATCTGTTACCAGGTACGAATTTTCTAGAGGAATTACTCCGTAAGAGGCATCATGTTTATTTAATGCATCAAATACACAATCAATAGATTTAAGTGGTAGAAGTCTAAAACCTGTAAGTCTTTCTTGTGCTTGTAAATGTTCTGCTGCTTTTTGAGTATATGTTCCTTCTGGACCTAAATAGGCAATGTAGTTCATATTACTCCATTCTTTCTTTCTGATAAAGATAAATATTTTAGTTTATCCTCGTTTGATCTAGAAGTTCTTAGAAACTTTAACCACTTATTTGATTCAAAGCCAATTATTTCTCCTTCATATGCACAAGCAATTCCATCTGTTCTGATATCTTCTTTTTTTAAATCGTGTTCTGTTGTTGGAAGATTTGTAAAGCTATATAGGGAAGTATTTAATATTGAAGGATACTCTCCTCCCCAAAGATGAATACTTAAAAAGCCATCAGAAATTATTAAAAATCCTAATCCTAAATGAGTGTCTATGTCTCCAGAAGATATTTCTTTTTGAACTATACCTCCTAATCCTTTCATGAATTTTGAAGGAAAATGTTCTTCAGTGAAGGGCACTAACGAATAAGGTTTTAGTATAGCAGGTCTTTCTCCGTCGATGGATAAAGGAGAATAACATCTTACTTTATACAATTGGGAATTATAAGCCATATTTACATTCCCTACAGGTTCTAAATTGATAGTTTCTTGAATCATAAAGTTTTTGATAGTTTCTTGAATCATAAAGTTTTTAGTTTTAATGAGCTATATAAAACTTACTACTTTGGGCAAATTGGCTAAAGTCTATTCTGATGACAAGGTTTAAAAACTAAATTTTCTGAGAGATATTATGGGTTTAATGAATGCAAGAAAGTTCACAAAGAAAAATAAGAAGTTTAGATGGAGCCAGAGTTCATATAAAAAAAGAGTTTTAGGATTGAGAGTTAAAGCAGATCCTCTTTCAGGTTCTTCACAAGCTAAAGGAATTGTAGTTTCAAAATTTCAAAAAGAAGCAAGACAGCCAAACTCTGCTATGAGAAAATGTTGCAAAGTTCAGTTGATTAAAAGTGGAGTTCAAGTAGGTGCATTTATTCCAGGAAATTTAGCTCAGAAATTTATTGATGAACACGATGAAGTAATTATTGAAAGAATTGGTGGACGTATGGGTCGTGCTAAAGGAGATATTCCAGGAATTAGATTTAAAGTCATAAAAGTAAATGATCAACCTTTGCATAGATTGTGGAAAGGACAAATCGAAAAAGGTAGAAGATAAAATGGCAGAAGCACCTAAATTTAAGATATTTGATTTGTATGATGTTTCGAGCATTGAAGTTAAAGATGCTGCTTTGAAACCATATATGAATTTGAGACCAAGTTTATTATTGAAATCTCAAGGAAGAAGAAATCAAGAAAACCTGGGTGCTACTAAAGTTAATGTTGTTGAAAGAATTGCAAATAGACTTGCTGTTTCTGGACATGTTAATAAGAAACATAAAATAATTACTAATTGGAGCTCAGGAAAGTATAATAGAAATATGAAGACTGTTCTTGAAGTTTTAGCACTGATTGAAAAGAGATCTAAGAAGAATCCAGTTCAAGTTCTTGTTAGTGCTATTGAGAATGCCTCGCCAAGGGATGAAATTACAGTTATTGAACAGGCTGGAGCAAGGTATCCTCAAGCAGTAGATACTAGTCCAATAAGAAGGATTAATTTAGCAATAAGATGGATGATTATGGGGGCTTATGGAAAATCTTTTGGAAAGAAAAATAAGATTGCTCAAACATTAGCGAATGAAATATTTCTTGCTTCTGAAGGAAATATGGAAAGTTTTGCAATGGGTAAAAAGAATGAAGCTGAGAAACAAGCTGATTCTGCTAGATAGTTTTTTAAAGAGTTTATTTGTTAGTTTTCTATGAGACATTTTGAAGTTTTTAGTGAGAGTAATATCGGTATTAATATAGAAAGAGTTCTTGAAAAAACACAAGAAAGATTACCTAGAGAATTTTCTTTGGGTAGAGTAAATTTAATGGATTTGCAATTGCAAGAAACAAGAGAGAAATATAATGCATTTGATATTGAGCATATTTTATCTAAAATTAACTTTCCTGATTCGATATTATTTTTTTCTCAACCCTTGTATGCAAATATCTTTGCTTATAGATTAAAAGAAGTTGGAAGTTTTTATCCTTCAATTTATAGAGCTTTGGGTTATGCTAGTGAAAATAAGAAACACATATTAGTATCTAGTGTCAATTTAGGCTCTGGAGAAATTGGAGTTGAAAGAGTTTCAAAAGTTTTAACTCACGAGATAGGTCATATAATTTATAAGTTTCCTGATGATTGTTGTAGTGAATCTGGATGTATTATGAGTAATTATCCTGAAAATTATGAGGAAGTATCTCGAGAAGTTTTGGAATTTTTAGATAAAAAGGAGGGATGGTGTGAATTTCATGAATCCATATTATTTCCTGAAAGAAGACTACAGATTTAAACAACAAAAATTCTTAAAAATTTTTGAGCTTAAACTTCTAAATGGGATACGGAAGTTTTAAAAACCTTTTTTTATATGAGTGGTTACTAAGTGAGTTAAATATGGCAGATAAAGAAACAAGTTTTCAGAAAATTCAAAGACTGACAAGCAAGCAAGAAACAATTAGAAATGTAGCTACTAGTGCACACATTCACCATGGTAAAACTGCATTTACAGACAATCTTTTGGCAGCTGCAGGATTAATGGCTAATAAAAATGCGGGTGATTTGGATGATGGTATGACTACTTGGCAACATGCTGATGAACAAGAGAGATTGATGACTGTTGATGCTGCAAACGTATCCATGGCTCATGCATTTGGGGATAAGGAATATTTAATCAATCTTATTGATACTCCTGGACACGTTGATTTTGGAGGAAATGTTACAAGGGCGATGAGGGCAATTGATGGAACTTTTGTTTTAATTTGTGCTGTTGAAGGAATAATGCCTCAAACAGAGACTGTATTGAAACAAGCTTTGAAAGAAAGAGTTAAACCTGTTTTGTTCATTAACAAAGTAGATAGGATGATTAAAGAATTGAAGCTAGGTCCTGAAAAAATGCAAGAAAGATTCATGAAGCTTATCCAAGATTTTAATAATTTGATTATGAGAATTGCTGAGCCTGAATATAAAGAAAAATGGCAGGTAAGTGTTCAAGATGGAAGCGTGGCTTTTGGTTCTGCAAGAGAGAATTGGGCGTTATCATTACCATTTATGAAGAAAAAGAATGTTAGTTTTAAGGATGTTTATAATATTTATCAAAAAGAAGAAGAGGAAAGAAAGAAATGGGTTTGGGAAAATGCACCTCTTCATGAAGTTGTTTTGGATATGGCAGTTAAACATTTACCAAATCCAGTTGAAGCTCAAAAATATAGAATTCCAAAAATTTGGAGAGGAGATCCTGAATCTCAATTTGGACAAGATTTAGTTAATTGTAATAGAGATGGAGAAGTTGCTTTTGTAATTACTAATATTGTTATAGAACCTAGATCTGGAAAAGAAATTGCTGCTGGGAGATTGTATTCTGGAACTCTTGTTAATGGTATGGAGGTTTATGCTAATGGTGCTAAAAAGAAGGGTAGACTTCAGCAAGTTTTAGTTTATAATGGAATTAAACCTGAACAGATGGAAAGAGTTCCTGCTGGAAATGTTTTGGCAATTGTTGGATTGAATGCAGATGTTGGAGACACAATTACTGAAAATGAACAAACTCCATTTGAAGAGATTAAACATATTTTCCAGCCAGTTATTACTAAGTCAATTGAAGTTACAAGATCATCTGACTTACCTAAACTTATTGAAGTTTTGAGAAAAGTTGGAAAAGAAGATCCAAGTATTAAAATTGAAATTAATGAAGAAACTGGAGAAAACTTAATGTCTGGAATGGGCGAATTACACTTAGAAATTATAGAAGGAAGAATAAAGAATGAAAAAGGATTGGAAATTAAAACAGGTCCTCCAATTGTAGTTTATAGAGAAAGCGTTGCGAGAGATAGTGGTAAAGTTGAAGCTAGAACTCCGAATGGGCACAATGTATTTTCATTTAGTATTGAACCTTTAGAAGATGAAGTTTATGATGCGATACAAAATCAAGCTCTTCCTGAAGAAAGATTGAAGAAAAGAGCAGAAAACACTTGGAATAAACTTTCTGAATTAGGGATTTCAAATGATGAAGCTAGACAATATAGAGAAATTTACAAGGGTAATGTTTTCCAAGATAGAACTAGAGGTATTGTTTTGCTTCCTGAAATTATAGATTCAATTATGGATGGGTGGAAACTTGTGGTTAATGGAGGTCCTTTAGCTAAAGAGCCAATGATGAAGACTAAGTTGGTATTATATGATGCTAAAATACATGTGGATAACATGCATAGGGGCCCAGCACAGGTTTATCCGGCTGTTAGAGCAGGAATTCATGATGCTTTGAAGAAAGGGGGTGCAGTTATTCTTGAACCTATCCAAACTCACCAAATAGAAGTTCCAGTTGAATTTATGGGTGCAGTTACTCAATTAGTTGGAAGTAAGAGAGGAGTTTTGATTGACGTTCAACAAGAAGGCTCTGAAACAGTTATTACTGCTAAGATTCCAGTTGCTGAAATGGTTGGATGGAGTAATGATTTGAGAAGCACAACTGAAGGTCGTGGAGTGAGTAGTTTAATGGATCAAGAATTCCAGAAAATGCCTGGAGAACTTCAAATTGGAGTTGTTAGAAAGATTAGAGATAGAAAAGGATTAGCTGAGAATCAGTAAATTGATTTTTTTAATGCTTATAGAAATCTGCGTAATTTATTCCATGGTTTTGTCAGCACTGATTTCCCCAGCGGTCTCAAAACCACGATAAGCCTCGGCTCATAAGGAATCTTTGATTTCTGAGTGCCGTCAAAGACATAAGTCCTTGAGGTTTAAGCTGAGGTTAAAAACCCGAAGGGTTTTGTGACATTCTTAAACAGTGTATTGATGCATCTACTAATCCTTTTATTCCTAAACGAACTTCATCTGTATGAAACTGAGGTGTCCAACCATCATCATCAATAATATCTGAAACTACAAAAGCAGAAGCAATTTTCACATTTCTAACTTGTGCGATTGCAAATAATCCTGCTGCTTCCATATCAATTGTGGCAACTCCTTCTTTTACACAAGTTTTAACTTGAGTGCTTTTTTCTGTATAGAATCCTGAAGTAGTCCATGTGGGTGCAGTTTTGAATCTTAATCTTTTTTCTTGCATTGAATTACTAAGTCTTTTTGTTAAATCCTCATCAGGATATGCAAAATCTTCTGGTGGTAAATACTTATCACTTAAACCATCATCCCTTATAGCTTGATTACAAAGAAAGAGTCCTTTAGTATACATTCCTGCTGCTGTGCCTATAGTAATAAATTCTTTTCCACCAAGGGTAATCAATTCTTCTAAATATGATCCTGCTTCTGGTGCTCCTCTGCCAGATATATTTGTAAAACCTATATCTCCCATTTGGTAAATTTTAAATTTAAAAGAACCTTCTATTTTTCTAATATAATCTGCAAGTCTTCTTTTAAAATATCTTTCTTTAAAATAATGTAATGAGGAGTTTTGGTATGAAATAATGTACCTACTAGGTAAAGTATCTTCATTTATTGGAACACCATTTTCCTTCAAAGGATATTGGCGTAGAAGATCTCTTGGGCTAAATATTGCAAGTTCATCATAATTGTATTTAAATTTTGAATAAGTCATAGAATAAATTCCTTCAGGATTTAGTTAAAAAAGAAGTTTAGAATCTATAATGATAGTTGAAACTAGGAATAACGCATCTAAATGCATTCCATGTTTCATTTCTCATTTGATTCATCTAATTTATTAGAAAGAGGGGTTTTTAAATTTTTATGAGAGTTAGTTTTTCTGAGCGATGATTAAGGAGCATACCTTTGGTAGTCGGATAATATTATTATCTAAAATAGGAGTTAACTCATTAAACAATTTGTCTTTTTTCTTTTTATTTAGAGAAATTACCCATGAATAAGATTTTATTAAATTAATAAACTCTGAAGGATTATATTCGTGAACATAATGATAATTTATTAGATTTAATTTTGTGAATTTGTTTTTTTTTAATCTTCCTTCTATCTTTTTTATGGATTTATTTTTATTTGATTTTAAAGGATAGTTAGGACAATTACTTATTAAGACTAATTTAATGTCTTCTGGTAACGACTTCAAAAATTCTATTGACTCCCAGAATATAGATATGTATCCTCTAGGCTTGATTAAATTGTAGGCTTTTTTGTAAGCTATTTTAGGATTTAACCAGTGTACTGCTGTTCCGATTATTATTAAGTCGAAATGATTTTCTGGCAAATTTATACTTTCAAAAGAATTTTTCTTATATTTTATATTTTTATATCCTGAGGATAATCTTCTAGCTATATTTAGCATATTATCGCTTATGTCTATTCCAATTACATCATATCCTTTCTTAACAAATGGCAATGTAGATTTTCCAGTTCCACAACCTATATCTAATATTGATGAATTTTTTTCTAAGTTAGATAAAGATATTATCTCTTTGAATAAATTTTGTGGATAATCTCTCCTACCTTTATGATAAGTTGCACCAATTTTTTTAAATGAATTTCCTAGACTTCTATCAAACATCTTTAATAATATCTCATCTCTCCTAGGTGAGTGTTAAGTTATGAAGTGTTTTTAAGTTTATAAATGCTTGTTTTAGCCTCGGTAAAAGCTTAAAAGGCGTAATTATGTTTGAATTATATGGGTGTGCTAAAGTTTTGTGATATATGCGGAAAGCTATTGAAAATTGAAGATTTTCAAAATGGCGAAAAGAAATGGACTTGTGTATGTGGTTTTGTTAAAGAAGGAGAATTAAATTTGGAATTTTCTGAAATTAGCGCTGAGAAAGAAAAATTGGGAGATAAAGTTTCACCAGAATATGAGCCTCCTGGATTTCCTCATATTTGCAAAAAATGTGGTCATGGGGAAAGCATAGTTACTGATTTGGGCTGTCAGATTAGTGATGAATCTAATATTTATACCTATAAATGTAAAAAATGTAGTCATTTAGAAAGGCAGGCAGACGGAAGTGGAAATAAGTGAGAGGTATTCCAATTAATTTATATAGTGTGATTTTAGAGATATTTTATGGAGAAAAGCGAGATTTCTAGAAGGAAATTATTTAATATATTATCAATTGGAATTCCAGCCATTCTACTTTCAGCAGGTACTAGATATCAAATGATGAAAGAAGCGACTGAGCCAATACCCAATGTTCCTGCAAGACACATAGGGTTATATGAAGCAAGGCAAGATAAAACTGGAATTAATAGGCAAGAATATATTAATTTTTTATTAAGGAATGATGAAATTCCGTTTTGTTCTGGAGTGATTTATGATCATGATGGAACTGAGGTTGCAGATTATATGTATTCTGAATTTTTAGATGCTGGTGGTAAAGCGAGTGAAAAAGCCAAAGAAGGTTTTAGAAAAAGATATCCTAATGGGGAGTTTTTTGCAAAATCTCCCTGGGTCGTTCAACTAAGTGAAAGAAAAAGAAATTCTAAAACTTTTGTCGGGAGAAAATTTTTTGAAACACATTCTGAATTTGATAGTAGAGATTTGAGACATTGTATTGTTGCACATGAAGGAAGGCATGTCGAGCAACATGCTTTTGGCACAGGATATTTGACAAAACAAGAAGCTATGGATGGTTTTTCAACTGGTAAATTAAGTCCTGAAGTTTATAGTCAAGTTGGAGAAGTTGACGCGTTGGCACATTCTTTAGTAAGAATTAATTCTGGAGAATTTAAGGTGAGGGATAATTATTTGAATTCTTTGAAAAGAGAATTTATTAGTGGAAATAACTATTTAATTAGGTCCGGCGATGGTGCTTCTAAATTGCAAGAAAAAATTATTATGCGTTTGAATACAAAGATTCATAGTTTTAAATCTTTAAGAGATGTTAGTTTGACTCGATAATTCCTCGACGAAAAAAATTTATATCTTGTGAATAAGAGAAAACTTTAAATACCCTTGAAAACAAAGAGTATTACTAAATGTTAATTTAGAGTTTATAAAAATGGCAAAAGAAAAACCAACATTGAATGTAGTGTTTGTAGGACACGTTGATCATGGTAAATCAACTACTATAGGTAGACTTATGTTTGATTCTGGAAAAGTTGCACCAGAGCAATTGGAAAAGTTAAAAGCTGAGGCACAGAAGCATGGAAAGGCAGGATTTGAATTTGCATTCATTATGGATAATATTAAAGAAGAAAGAGAAAGAGGAGTTACTATTGATTTATCTTATCAAAAATTATTGACTAACAAATATGGAGTTACAATTATCGATGCTCCTGGACACAAAGACTTCGTAAAGAATATGATTACTGGTGCATCACAAGCTGATTGTGCATTTTTGACTTTGTCTGCTAAGGATGGAGTTCAACCACAAACTAAGGAACATGTTTGGTTGTTAAGAACTATGGGTGTTTCTCAAATTGCAGTTAATATCAATAAGATGGATGCAGTAGATTATAAAGAAGAAGCTTATAATAAAGTTAAGGAAGAAGTTTCTGTTGTTTTGAAGACTGCAGGATATAAGCCTGAGACTATCACATTTTTGGCAATCTCTGGATGGAAAGGAGATAATGTTGCTAAGAAATCAACAAATATGCCTTGGTATAAAGGACCAACTGTTCTTGAGCAATTAGATTTATTCTCACCACCTGATAAGCCGACTGAATTACCATTGAGGATGCCTTTACAAGATGTTTATGAAATTACAGGTATTGGAACAGTTCCTGTTGGTAAAATTGAAACTGGAGTAATGAAGGCTGGTCAAAAAATTGTGATTCTACCTGGAAGATCTGGAAAGGGAGTTCCTGGAGAAGTTAGAAGCGTAGAAATGCATCATGAAACTTTAACTCAAGCAGAGGCTGGAGATAACGTTGGAGTAAGTATTAAGGGAATTGGTAAGAAAGATGTAGCAAGAGGAGATGTTGTTTGTGACGCAGCTAAACCTGCAACAATCGCAGAAGAATTCGTAGCTCAAATCGCAGTTATTTCACATCCTACTGTTATTGCTAAAGGATATACTCCTGTATTCCATGTTCATACAGCTCAAGTGCCATGTCAATTTATCGAATTGATTGAAAAGACTGGAACTGATGGACAAACAACTAAGAGTCCAGACTTTTTGAAGAATGGAGATGTTGCTAAAGTAAGACTGAAACCAATTGGTAACTTAGTATTGGAAACACAAGCTGTAAATCCACACATGTCAAGATTCGCAATAAGAGATGCTGGAGCAACAGTTGCTGCTGGTGTTTGTATTGAATTGAAGGCTAAGGCACTTTAATTTTTCTTTTTGGAATTAATTTTTTTATAGTATTATTTTGTTCGATACTTTTTGTTGTGATGAGCGTAGTTTTGGCGTAGATCTTTTGAGATATTAAATGAATTTTGATTTTCCTTTAATTTATTCATGAGTTTTGGAGGTAAAATGATTGTCGCCTATTTGTGTATGACTGAATGGCAAATAGCAATTGAGAAAAGAACAAAATAGCTTTCATTGACTATAAGATTAGAGCTCGCTGGTAGGAATATCTAAATCAAACATCGGATGAGACAAAATTAGTTAAGGGACTTGATAAGATTGAATTTTTTTTATTGATTTGTAAAGCAAGACATAAGAAGTATACAAAGAAGATTTTTCATAGTGATTATGCAGATGAATCTATCCATAACTTCTCTCAATTAGATGAATTGTTGACTGAAGTTAAGACGATATTGAAGGAAGAGCTTTCGAAGGGAAACATTAAGTGGAGAGAGTGATTGCTCAAATAATTTTGGCTCAAATAATTTTGAGATAATATTTTTAAATTCTAAATTCAATCTATTGCTTATGCCTATAGAATTAGACTTTTTCAAATTTATATATAAAAGACAACTTATTTGGTATAAACGATTTGTTCTTCATCAAAAGCCACCATGGATTTTTGATACTATTCTGCAAAAATATAAAATCATCAATATGTATCGAGAATTAGACAAATGTACAATATACCTAATTAAACAATTAAGAATTCAAAAGTAATTGAAAAACATCTATAATTTTATATATTCAACATAATTAGAAAATTGATGTTTGAAAGAGGCAAGGCACTAACTAGATTAGATATTGAATCTAAATTGAGGAATGTAGGTAATTATGTTAAAATGAATTATTTACAAGAATGTTTGAAACAGCGTCTTGATCTTGATACAAAAAGATTTGTTTCTCTTAAATTAGCAGAGATGTATGGAGAAAGAGGAATGCATCTTAATGCAGCTAAATTAATGAGTAACGCTGCTGAAATTAGTAGCACTTATACTAGTAAAATTAATGATTTTATGAGGGCAGTTAGTTTTTTTGTTAAGGGAAATAATGTTCAAGAAGCTGAAATTGCATTCGGTAAAGCGTTGGCTTGTGGTAATGAAGTTGAGAAAAGAGTGATGAAGAGTTCTAGAAAAGAAATTTATCTTAATCATGCTCAAGAACTGATGAAAAAAGAAAAAAGATCTTCAGCAGTAATACTATATGAGCATTATTTAAGATTTGATATTAATGCATCCGAAAAATTGGAAGTGCAAAAGATATTATTATCATTATATCAAAGACTGGGAAAAATGAATGAATACAACAATTTGAAGTCTAAGATAAATTAAAAGAGAAAAAATAATTTTTAATCTTTCAAGGATTCTAAGTCTTCAAATAAATCGTCGACGTCAGTTATTTCTTCCTGCATCTCTTGATCTACTTCTGCCTCTTTTATTTCCATAAATCACCTTAAATTTCTTTAGCTTTTTAGTTTATAAATGTTATTGAAGCTGATTTATACTTGGGGAAACATTTATATATGTTTAAAAATTAGTTCTAAAAGAAAGAATTTAAGTTGGGTAATAATAATTCATCATATTCGCGTCCGTGTTGGACATTTTGAAATATTTTCTTTCTAAGTAGAATGAGATAAAATCTCAAGGAATAATAAAATGGCAAAAGTAAGTCCGGTATCAATAAAATATATGGTTCATGCATCGTTTAAGTCAGAGGGACCTCTGGAGAAACCTGATGTAATTGGGGCAATATTTGGTCAAACTGAAGGACTATTAGGCAATGATTTAGAAATGCGTGAATTACAAAAAGAAGGTAGAATTGGTAGAATTGAAGTTAATTTGGAGACTGTCGATGGTAAAAGCGTTGGAACAATTCAATTACCAAGTGCATTAGATAAATCTGAAACTACTATTGTTGCGGCTGCTCTTGAAACTATTGATCGTATAGGTCCTACAGAGGCTATAATTGAAATTGTAAAGATAGAAGATGTTAGAGGAAGTAAGAGAGATTTTATTCTTGAAAGAGCTAAGAAATTATTAGAAGGACTTGGTGAAGGTAATGAGTTTGAAAATATGTCTAGAAATGTTAAAGAAGAGGCAAGATCTGCAAAGATTCAAGAATATGGTGAAGAAAGATTGCCTTCTGGAGATTTAAGTGGAAATGAAGTTATCGTAGTAGAAGGAAGAGCAGATGTTGTTAATTTGTTAAAGAATAGAGTAAATAATGTTATTGGCATGAATGGAACTAAACTTCCAGCGGCTATATCTCAATTAGGTAAAGAGAAAGAAATTACATTATTTGTTGATGGAGATAGAGGGGGAAAGCTTATTGCTAAAAATGTTATAGACAATGCAGATGTTAGATATGTTGCAGTTGCTCCTGATGGCAAAGAAGTTGAGGAATTAGTAGGTAAGGAAATTTTGATTGCACTGAGAAAGAAAATCTCTACTTCCGAATATTTGAGAAGATTAAAATTTGATGACTTTGAAGAAGTCCCCATTTATGCTGGAGATATCAAAGAAGATATTAAGAAAGCATATGAGAAAATTAGAGGAACAAAGTCTGCCGTTTTGGTAGATAGTAATTTTGATGTTATGAAAAGAGTAAGTTCTAGAGAAGTTACTAGGAACATTTTAGGTTCAAGAAAACAAATTCTAGCAGTTATTGTTGATGGTTCGGCTGTAGGTCCTACAATAAGAGCATGTGATGAAAAGGGTGTTCAATATTTAGCAGCAACTACATTTACAAGTTCTGAAGGCGCAAAAGTTAATTTAATTAGTCTGTAATATACGAATATTTTAAAACTTATAATCTTGATAATTATATGCATAATCGAGATAGAAATTCTGGAAAAACAGTTAGACCTTCTTGTTTAGCTAATAATTGCTCATTTAAACCTGATAATCGCCTATTTAAACCTGATAATTTAGATTATAAACCTATAAAATTATCTGCTGATTTTGACGGGTTTTATAAATTTGCAGAGTTTTTTTTCACATATAATTCGAAAATATTTATGGATAATTTAATAGCTCAGGGATTAGTAATTGATTCGGAGCTTGAAATGGATCCTGAAAAAATTAAAATTAGATATCCCATTTTAGGAATTCCACTTGAACTTCCAAGCCCTTTAGAAAATCTTAATTCACAATTAAATACCTTTAGCGATAGATATTACTCATTCAGTATATCTTTTAGAGGATTATATAGGGAAGGGCTAGGACACTTTATCTCTAAAAATTTGGAAGGATTGGCAGAGAATAATAATTTAATTTGGCAATCTTATCATCGTGAAAGAGGGACTGGAGCATTATTTGAAAAACAATCGGGACTTGAAGATCGCTCTCCATATATTCATCCTATTGCTAAATTAGAAATGTGCTGTTCTGATGGAATTTATTCATTTAGTATTTCTAATGGATTTGTTTCTGGAAGTAAACCATTAGTTTTAAGTGATCTCAATAGTTTAAGATTAGAATGTAAACCAGTTTTAAATATTACTCAAACTGCAATTAATTCAGCCATTGCATTTGAAGCACGATTAGATAAAGAGATTGCCCCAATTATTGATCATGAGATGATTATACATCCTTCTTAATTATTTAACTTTATCTTTTTTATCATCTATTTTTTCAGGTTTTTTAATTTCGGGTAATTTGGGCAAATTATTAAAATCGAAATTATTGTCTCTGAGTTTATGTCTATTTCTAGACTTTTCTAGCTCTTCAAAAGCCTCTTCAAAATCTTTACTAGTTACAGTTGGTTTTTCTTTAGATGCCTTGGTTTTATAAATTCTTTTTATTGCCCTTATACCTGCATCTCTTGCTAATGCTTCTAAATCTGCTCCAGACCATCCATCTGTTTTTTCAGTATATTCTTTTATTTTTACACCTGATTCTAGAGGCATATTTTTAGTATGAACTTCTAGAATCTTTTCTCTTGTTGATTTATCAGGTATACTTAGTTCTACAAAGGTATCTATTCTTCCAGGTCTAATTAAAGCTAGATCTATTAAATCGGGACGATTGGTTGCAGCAATAATAACTACTCCTTCTAATTCTTCTATTCCATCTAGTTCAGTTAATAATTGATTTACAACTTTTTCTGTTGAATCATTCATTGATGATCCTCTTGACTTAGAAATACTATCAAATTCATCAAAGAAAATAATTGAAGGAGCCACTTGTCTTGCTTTCTTGAATATTTCTCTTATATGTTTTTCAGATTCTCCAACCCATTTGCTAATTAATTCTGGACCTTTAACTGAGATGAAATTAGCATTAGCTTCATTTGCTACTGCTTTTGCTAGAAGAGTTTTACCTGTGCCAGGAGGTCCGGTTAATAAAACTCCTTTAGAAGGTTTTATACCTATTCTCTTGAATAATTCTGGATTTAATAAGGGGAGCTCTACTAACTCTCTTAACTTCTCTTTTGCCTCTTCTAAGCCTCCAACGTCATCCCATTGAACATTTGGTTTGCTAATCATAACTTCTCTCATAGCCGAAGGTTCAACAAACTTCATGGCTTCTAAGAAGTGAATTCTTGAAACTTTTATTTTTTCTAATTCTTCTGTAGGTACTTTGTCATTGAAGTCTTTTAATTTTGAAAAATGAGGCCTTATCGCTTTTAGAGCTGCTTCCTTACATAACACTTCTAAATCTGCTCCAGTATATCCAATTGTTCTATTTGCAATTTCATCGAAATTTACGTCTTTTTCTAAAGGCATTCCTCTTGTATGAATTCTTAAAATTTCTTTTCTTCCTTTTTCATCTGGAGGATTTATTTTTAATTCTCTATCAAATCTTCCAGGACGTCTTAGAGCAGAATCTATATCTTCTGGACGATTGGTTGCTGCCATGACAACTACTTGTCCTCTGGACTTTAATCCATCCATTATTGTTAATAATTGAGCGACTATTCTTTTTTCTGTTTGGTCAGTTCCTTCTGATCTTTTTGGAGCAATACTATCTATTTCATCTATGAAAATAATTGAAGGTGCGTTCTTTTCTGCTTTTTCAAATATTTCTCTTATATGTTTTTCAGATTCTCCATAATATTTGCTCATTATTTCTGGGCCTGCTATCGAATAGAAATTAGCATCTGTTTCTGTAGCTACTGCTTTTGCTAGAAGAGTTTTACCTGTGCCAGGAGGTCCTGTTAATAAGACTCCTTTTGGTGCTCCAACGCCTAATTTCTGGAAAACTTCTGGATGTTTCATTGGAAGTTCTACCATTTCCCTAATTAATTCAACTTCATTTCTTAAACCACCAATGTCTTCATAAGATACATGAGGTGCTTTTGCATCTGCAGTTTGAATGTCGTCTGAAACGATTATTTTAGTAGATGGAGCTACTAAACAATGTCCTTTAGGAGAAGTTTTTGAAACTACATATCTTAAACGAGTTCCAAAAACATCGATTATTAAAGTTTGTTTAGGAGTTATTGCTCGGTCTAGTAATTTTGAATGAAAATATTCTGTAGGATCATTGCTGAATCTTACTTCTTGAGTTGGAGCTAGAGTTATAGATGAGGCAGGTTCCAATTCTATAGGTTGAATTGAAATTTTGTCACCTATTGAAGCAGAAATGTTTGTTCTAGTAGTTCCATCAATTCTTATTAAATCTCTATCATTATCTTGAGAAAGTGCTCTAACTACTCTGATTACAGATGAAAATTTTCCTTTTATTTCGACAATATCTCCCGGAACTATTTTTAGAGTGTCAAAAATCTTACTAGGTATTCTAGCTATTCCTTTATCTATATCTTCTTGGAGAGATTCTCCAATTTCTAGGCTAAGTATTTGTTTTTCTTTTGTCATTTTTTGTTAAATTTCACTTCTAAAATTCCGTTTTTATAAGTATAAGTAAATTTTGATGATTGAACATTTGAAGGTAAATTTTTTGATATTGATACTCCTTGCTGTAACTTTGAGATTAAATACTCTTTGATATTTGTAGCTGAGGATTTTTTAGCAGATACTTCTAAAGTTTTTCCTTTAATTACTACTAATATGTCCTTTTTAGTATACCCTGGTATCTCAAATACTATATGAGTAAAGTTTTCATCTTCTATGAAATCTATATTTCTTTCTTCTTCTTCACCTTGAGTAAATCTCTCATTTTTTCTTTTTTGAGGTCTACCTCCGAAAAAGCTATTTACAAGGTCTTCAAAAGGGTCTTCGTTCCAGTCCATGTTAGTAATATGAAAATGATTATTTAATATTTATATGATTGTAGGATTTATAAATTTTTTGAAAAATACTAATTTCTGTATTCTCCCGATATAGTATAGAATAACTGTGCACCATGTTCTTCTATTGTTTTTGCAATATCGACCCAATGTTTGTTTTTAGTTAGAGCAAGGACTTTAGATAATTCTAATCTTAATCTTTGAAATCCTACTAAATTAAAATCTTCGTCATTTAGAGGTCTTTGAAGCAAATTGTTTAATCCTTTTCTTAATGATTCTTGGTTCATACCTTTTGGTATGCCATGGAGTACATGACGTGCAGAACTAGATTCTAAATTGTTAGTATAAGACCCGTCAAATTCTAATTGCCTGTAAATTTTTTCAATAAATGAGGCTCTATCTCTAGATTCGCAAACTAATTTTGGAACTTTGATATGATTATAATTCATTTTAGCTATCTTTCCTATTATTTTCAGTATAATTAATTAATTTTGAAAATCTTTCATATTCCTCTCTTGAAAGAATACTTACAAATTCTTTTGCTAATCTACTATAATTAGCAAGTTCAAACTCTGTAGAACTAGGATTCCTATTAGTTAGTTCTTTGAAAATTTCTTCCCTTAAATTAGGTTCTAATCTATGTGGTGATTCTCCTAAAATCTGATATACAAAAGAATCCATATGAGAATCAGGATTTAAACCAAAACGGGCAATATTCCTTTCATGTGCTTTTTTAGCTAAGGCTAAGCCTATTCCTTTCATACCTTTGTTTATATGAGTTTTATGAGGCATTTTGTTATTCCTATAGATTGGTGTATAAGTCTGTATTTTGGTGAGTTTTTAAAGTTAATGAATGAGAAATTCAAATATTGAAAACGACAAAACCCCATTCATCTTGCTCTTTTTTGGAGTATATTGTGCATCCTTTCTTTAATATTTCACTTTTACTTTGATAATCTACTATAAGTTGTTCATAATTCTTATACCTCTTTAAATCTGTTACCTTGATGAGAATTTTATTTTTTAAATCCTCTTTTTGGCTAAATTTAATAGTATCTTCGATATTGACTTTCTTTGTTTTTTCATCAAATAATTTTATTTCTATTTTTTCTTTCCAGATTTTATTCTTTCAAAATAGAGAGAATATAATTTAATTTCATGTTTCATTTTAATAAAAGTTAACTAGAGTTTAAATATTTATAAAAAATATGTAATTTATTAGATTAAATTTCTCCTTCTAAAATAGCCTATTACAGAGGAATCGTGTTTTTTATGAAGAATATATCCGTAAGGAATAGTGCGTTCTTCATTCGATATTGGAGAGCGAAGTAAGAATCCTCTTAAATTTAATTGATAATATTTTCTTGGAGATTGTTCTATTCCCTTTCTTACTATTTGGCTGTTATTGATTATGCTCTCTAGAAATCTTCTTTTTATTCTTCCATGGCTTGATTTGTCTATTTCATTTAATGTTTTAGATTGCCAAACTCTCTCTCCTGCCCAGATACTTCCAGCAATATCGCTATTTACTAAATATATTTCTTTTAGAGAAAAATCTTTTTTTAATTTTGCTTTCTTTTGTATTCTAGAAAGACCTGCCAAATTTTGTTCGGCATTAGCAAACATATGAAAACCTATTATGTAAATTACAGGTTTTTCTTTTCGTAGCTCTGGAAAATGTGTTACTTGCCATTTTTTTAGCTTAACATCGTATTCGTGAAAACCTGTTTTGGCTTCTGCTAAAAAAGTGCTTGCATCAAAATCTGGAAAGTTTTTGCTTTTTTCTCTAGAGGTTTTCTCCCAATCTGGAAATTCCTCTTTAATAAAATCTTCGAATGCATTCCCAATTAGAACTCTTATTTCTTGTTTTTCTTTTGGAGAAAGGTAATATTTTCCATTTGGGAGTAATGCTCTGTTTGTCAATTGATAATCTTTAGACATAAAAATTTTGAGATAGGGGTGTTTTTAATTATATCCGTTTTGCGAAGAGTTTAAATATTAGATATAACTAGTTTAATAATGAATGGAGTTGTTGATGGCAATGATTTGGTGCGTAAGTCTTCTTTATATCGATATTTTCAAGCTGAAAGAGATGAAGTTATGAGGCATAAATGGATTGAATCTGAAAAAGCTGGAAGAGATGTGGGTTTTGAATATGCTTTAACAGATTGGATTGTTAAACATAGAACTAAGTGGCGTGAATCTCGAAAAGCTCCTTATGAGGCATATGTAGATAAATTGGATTGAATAGTGCATTTTGCTGGTGGAGTCGAACCTACTACAAATAATGGAAATAGAAATGGGAGAGATTATTGAGATATGTATAGAGGTTCTAAAGATGTTGCTGAAGGGATTTGAAATTTCTTAGTTTTTATCGATTTCTTCCAAAACTGAAACATATAATTCATGAGATATTCTAAATCCTTCCCTAACAAGACTAGCCATAAGACTTTTTGTTTCTTGTTTTGAAATTAATTTATTCTTATATGCTTGAAGTATAACAAATATAGTTCCCTTTACTTTTAAACCGAAACTTTGAGCTATTGCTCTAGCAGATGCATCATCTATTAAAAGCAAAGAAGCGTTTTTCTTTTTTGCTAAAATAATTGCTGCTGCCTCACCATAATCTATTTCAGAAGGAAAAGAACTTATCTCTTTTTTGTTATTTATTGTTTCAATATGTAGCCATCCATCAATCTTTGCTTTCTCAACCAAAAAAGCATCTGAAAAACTTTTTTCTTTTCCTGATATAACTACTTCTTCATATACTTCTGATGGAATAAAAACTTTACCAAATAATTCTTTTAAAAGTTTAAGTTTTCTTAATTTTGCAAGATATATTAATGGAGAAGAATTTGATACAATCATTTGCGTAAGGGTTCCATATCCTCATATAGTTCTTTTTCAGTATATTGAGAAGTTATTTTTTTTGATTTAGCATATTCTATCATTTCCCACAAGGAACAACCAGAAATACGTGCAGCTTTCCAAAGAGAGACTTTGCCTTCTGAATATGATTTTAAAGAGTTTTCCATTTTGCATTCTTGTATACTCTTTAAAAGTAATTCTCTAATCATTTTTGATTTATCGACATCTTTAATTGCTGATAATTTTTCTAATTCAATATCTATTTCAATTGGAAGACGCAAGGTCATTACTTTTTCTTTCATAATACAATTGGTTGCTTTTGTAGTATTTAATTGTTTCGGCAGATTTATTAATTACTTATTTTATTTAATTAGATGAGTGTGATATTTGGACCTGCTGGGCTTGGACCTGTTAAAACTGCTTTGAAAGTTTTAGAAGAATATTCTAAAAGAGGATTGAAAGCTTGTGAAATTGCTTTTACATATAGTGTTTATATTAAGGAGGAAGAGTGTGAAGCAATTCGTAAGAAAGCCGAAGAACTTGGAATTGAATTGAGTATTCACGCACAATATTTTGTTAATTTAAATTCTGCTGAAAAAGATAAAAGAGAAGCAACTAAAAAGAGAATTTTGGATTGTTGTAAAATTGGAGAATTACTAGGAGTTAAAGTTGTGGTGTTTCATCCAGGATATTATGGAAAAGGAGATGATAGAAGTGAAGCTTTCGGAGTGATTAGAGATGGAATTAGAGAGATTATGGCTGAAATTAAAAAGGAAGGCTGGAAAATTAAAATTGCTCCTGAAACTATGGGTAAAGTTAATGTTTTTGGAAGCATAGATGAAATTTCTAGACTTGTTAAGGAAACTGGATGTTCTTTTTGTATTGATTTTGCACACATACTAGCTAGAGATAAAAAAGTAGATTATAAGGAAATTGAAAAAGCATTTCCAGGAAAGGAATGGCATGTTCATTTTTCAGGCATTGTTTATGGAGATAAAGGAGAGAAACATCATAAAACAACTGAAAAGGAAGAATGGAAAACTTTGTTGAAGAATTTACCTAAAGATAGAAAAGTAAGAATAGTAAATGAAAGCCCTACGATGGTTGATGATTCTGTTCTTGGATTGCAAATTTATGAGAAGGTTAAGTGATTATTTTTTTAGCTTATTAATTAAGTAAATAACTACACAACTTATTATATAATAATATGATGCAAGAATTATTAATGCAGACCAGCTTACTATTGAATTATGTGTGCTGAAAAAAGACATGAAAAGTAGCCAAGGTCCTATAGATAACAATAATAATATCTGAGTAAATAGTTGTGGACTATTTTGAGAATTTTGATACTCTTCGTAAAGTGAGTTTGATGAAACTTTGGAAAAGGTTATATTAGACAACCCTACATATACTAATGCTAAGAAAAGTACTAATGCTAAGAAAAGTACCAATGCTAAGATTGCCTTAGACCAAGTAGGCTTAAAAAATTCTTTTAAAGTTATATAGATATTAGATTAAAAGAGTATTTAAGTTTTTTATTTCCCCCTTTTTCTTTAAATTTATTTATCTATTTGATTTTGGAGGGTAAATTTATGAGAAGAGGTGATTAGAGTCTCCTATTTCTCAAATCATATGTTACAAAGCGTTTAGAACTTTTTAATTTGAATCCGAAACTTTCTAGCCTAGAAAGTGCCATTTCATTACTTCTTAAATTGGTGCAGGCTTGTATATTAAGACTTAATCCATTCCTTTCGAATGCTCTCTCAAGAGCAAATATGAAACATTGTCTTGCAACCTCTCTAATAATTATTTTATCTCCTGATGAAATTGGTTCTTCTACTACACTAAGAAGATTTAGGTAAGATTCTTTATGGCTTGCAGGTAAATCGATAGGAGAATAATAATTAATCTCTCCAAACTGGTTGCTATAACCTCCTCTATTCGTCCAGAAGTTATCTCCAATTTTTATTATCTTATTATCAAATTGCCAAGATTTTACAGGTAGATATAGATTTTCTCTTTTTAGAAAGCTATCAAGTTCACTCATAGCTCCTTTATTTAAAAAATTATAAATTTGCGAATAAAATTCATTAGATGTGTGAGACCCTGGATGTCTGGCAGCTAAATTTATTTTTTTAGTCATTTTTTACCATTCCAGCATTATTTACCACTTTATTTGAATTGTAGAATACAATTCTTGAAAAATCTCTTAAATGTCCCCAACCAGTTGAGTTTAAGAAACAAGCAGATAGGTTTTCTTGTTTTATACATTCAATTAAATCTAATATGATTATTGCTCCTGCTTGTGCTCTTGATTTGCCGTGCATTTTACTTTTTCCTGGCCAGTCAAATGGACGCAACACTGCAATTAGATTATAATCTTCTTTTGCTTTTTTTAAGATTTCATCCCTCAATTCATATCCTTCACTTGCCGATAAATATTCAAAGTTCGCTCTGTTAATGTCTGAAGATAATTCTAAGCATCCAAATGATTGTGGATGTTCTAAGGAAGTTAAGTCTAGATTGCGTTTATCTACTCTGTAATTTTTGGCTCTGAAGAAAGATTCTACTCTCTCGGAAGAACCATTAAGCAAAACTGAATAATTATCGTAAATGCCTAGTTCTGCTGTGAGTAGTGGAACTCTTCTTCTTTCTTGGTGATTCCCTGGATAAACCATTCTTGACCTGTTTGGAATTGTCATTAATTGTTGTTCATATTCATCTAGATTCATTTTCTTAATTTTGTTCTTTCTTTTAGATTTTTAGATGGATTTTGCTGTGGAATATGTGAAATGTTTTTCTTTTTTGTAGTTTCTTTGATTTGATTATCTAAAGCGGATAATTTATGATGTGCTTTAATAGGGTTTATTTTACAAATATTAAGAATTTCCAGAATCTTTTCTATTATCTCTTCATAGGTTTCTCTGTGGTGTACCTTAAGATGATCTAGTCTTTCTTTGGTATACTTGGATAGCTTTATCGTCGTTATCTTAGACTCCATGATAGTATATTAGAGTATACCATTTAAATACTTTTGTTACTATTGAATGGTTGTCTAATTGTTGTCACCGACAAGTTTATATATGGTCTCTGGATTGTAGTAGTAATTAAATTTAAACCTAAACAATGAAAATTGAAAAAATTTTGGTTTCACTTGTTGCAGTACTTGCATTGACTGTCTTATTGGCAGGTAATGTAAGCGCTTTTGCTACAGTAACTAATGTTGAAATCAGCGATGTTGAAGGTAACCTAAACAGTGTTTGGGGAGCTTCAACTAAAAACCATGGTGCCTTTGCAGGAGAAACAATTCCTGTAAAAGTAACTTTTGTTGCTGATGAAGACGCACAAGATGTTATAGTGAAATTTGAACTTACTGGTGGAAACGGATACTCTGTTTCAACCCCAAGATTCGATGTTGTAAAGGGAAGTGTTTATACAAAAAGAGCACTTATAGAAATCCCTTCCAATATTGATGTTGAGGAAAGAATGCATTTAGAAATTTCAGTTGAAAATCAAGATGCAGGCAGAGCAGACGTTCTACATGACTTTGTTTTAGTAGCTCAAAGAGAATCCTACAAAGTAGAGATTCTTGATGTCTTAATGGATTCAACAGTTCAAGCTGGAGAATCTGTTCCTATAGACGTTGTAGTGAAAAACAGAGGAAGTCACTTTTCTGAAGACACTTTCTTAACCGTTAGTGTTCCAGAATTAGGACTTCAACAAAGAGTCTACTATGGCGATTTGTCCCCAGAAGATCAATCTGACCCTGACAAGGAAGATACCATCGATAAAAGATTGTTTTTGAATATCCCTGCAAATGCGCCATCTGGTGTATATGCAATCGAATTCAAAGCATTCAGCGATGATTCTTCTCAAACCGTTGCGAAGAAATTCGCTATAGACGGTGCGAGTAGAAGTAGTTTAGTTGTTTCCCCAATGTCAAGTAAAACCTTTGGTTTGAATGAAGTTGGAGAATACAAGCTAACCCTTGTTAACTCTGGAAATAACATCCAAGTATACAACATTGTTACTGATGCTCCTTCAGAATTAACTGTAGAAGCAGAAGAAACATTAGTTGCTATCCCGGCAGGTACAAGCAGAACTGTAAAAGTATTAGTTGACTCTTCGGAAGAAGGCGATTACACTTTCTCAGTTAATGTTTTATCTAACGGTGTGATTGTAGAAAAAGCAAACTTTAAGGCAACAGTAGAAGGTAAGGGTAAAGCGGGAAACAGCACTACTGATGGAACAGTAGTATTAACTGTTATCTTAGCGATAATCTTTATCGTACTATTGGTTGTACTTATTGTACTTTTGACAAGAAAACCACAACGAACTGAAGAATTCGGAGAAAGCTACTACTAAGCACTCCATTTTATTTTTTTATTTTTTTTTAATTAGTAGATTTTTATTCTTCTTAAGAATAAAAAAAGAAAGTGATGGAAATATGTAAAATGACTAAAATTAACCAATTAAACCTTCCTGAAGAACCATTGGACATATTTGAATATCTAAATAATAAAGCATTTAGTTATGAATTGTATGCTGACGAGATTGCTAGTGTATTTCAAAGTCATTGGAGAGATTCGATAAAGCCAAATGGAGATTCATCTAGAGAAGAAACTAATCATCGATATGATTTAATTTTGAATTATATGCTAATCTTGGAGAATAATGCAAAACAAACTGTTAATTTAGCAAGAATGGTTGAAATAGTTAAAGTTGAAAATTTCCTTGTGAAGAAAGGAATTTATTTTGAAGAATACTTGGAGAGAGACGATGAGTGAATTAACTGATTTACAAGCATATGAATCACTTTATCATGATCTTACTGATAGATATACTAGATTAGGAGTCATGGATGAACAATTTGAAGATAGATATATACAAGTTGGACCTTCTAATTCGATAGATACTTTTATTAAAATGGTGAAAACAATCAATCTTGAACTTAAAGGAGAATTGTTTGATTACTCTTTTGGAAGGTTAGTGGAAATGGAAAGAGAATTGAATGAATATGTCTAGAAGATGTGAATAAATTATTTATGGAATCCAATTAGCTCTAAGAGGTAGGAATGCTTAAATATATTTAGAAATTAGACTAGGATATGGCTTATATTAAAAAGATGGTGATGCATGGCTTTAAGAGCTTTGCAAAGAAAACAGAAGTTGTTTTTGATAAAGGAATTAACACTATTATTGGTTCAAATGGTTCTGGCAAGACAAATATTGCAGATAGCCTTTGTTTTGTGCTTGGCAGACTCTCTATAAAGTCCATGAGAGCTGCAAAGGCAAGAAACCTTCTATTTATGGGTTCTAAGTATATCAAGCCAGCTAGAGAGGCATATGTTGAATTAATATTCGATAATAGTGATAAAGTTTTTTCAATAGATAGTGAAGAAGTATCTTTGAAGAGAATTGTGAAATATAATGGGCAAAGTACCTATAAAATTAACAATGAGACTAAAACTCGTTTAGAGGTTATTGAAATGCTGGCATTAGCTGGAATAGATCCTTATGGATATAACATGGTTTTACAGGGACAAATTCAGTCTATTGTTAAGATGCATCCTGAAGAAAGAAGAAAAATTATTGAAGAAGTAGCAGGAATTGCCATATATGAATCTAGAAAAGAAAAATCTCTTAAAGAATTAGAAAAAACAGAAGAAAAATTAAAGGAAATTTCTTCGGTTTTAAGAGAAAGAAGCGCTTATTTGAAAAACTTAGATAGAGAAAGGGCTCAAGCTTTAAGATTTAAAGAGCTAGAGATAACTGTTAAAAAATGTAAGGCTTCGATTATTAATAAAAGAATTAGTGATAAAAATAAAGAATTAGGTGATATTGAAAAGTCTATCTTGAGTAAGATAGAAAATAGAAATAAGATAAAAATTAAGGCAGAGGCATTACAGGCAGAAGTTAACAAGAATTCTGAAGAAATAAATCAAATTAACAAGCATATTCAACAAGCTACTGGATTTGAGCAAGAACAACTACATACTCAAGTTGCGAATTTGAGAGCTGAAATTGAGGGTCAAAAAGTTAGAAAAGAGAATTATGAGAATCGTAAGAAAGAGATTGATAGAAGAATAAGCGAAATGCAAAAATCTATTCCTGAATTAAGAAAAGAGATTGAAGAACTTAAGAAGGAATCTCCGATGGTTGCTAAGAAATCAGAAGAATTAAGGAAGAAGAAAGAGCAATTGTTAAAAATTGAAGAGGAGAAAAAGAAGATCTATGGAATTAAGAGTGAACTTAATTCCATAAAAGACTTGATTAGGGATAAAGAAAGGCAGGTTTCTAGAATATCTATAACTTCTGAAGAATTAGTTAAACAAATGGAAGATTATACTCGAGAATTTGAGTATAATAATGAAAAAGAATGTTTTGAAATAATTTCTAAACTTAGAGAAGAATTGAAAAAATATGAATCGCAAATTCAAGATATTGATGCTCAAAAACTTATTGAAGAAAAAAAGATTTCAGTTTGCGAATCTGAAATTTCTCGAGCTAAAAAGATTAAAGAAGATGTTTCTAAGATAGATTTATGTCCTCTATGCCAAAGTGCTATTACTCCTGAACATATTAATCATGTTAATCAAGATGCTAATAAAAAAATAAATGAATCTGAAGAGATTATTAAAAATTCTATAAATATGATTGAATCCTTGAAAGAGAAAAAGAGTGAATTAATTAAAAGATTAGAATCAGATAGTAAAAAATTATCTTCAGCCCAAATTGAAGTTGTTAAACATAAAACTATCAAAGATAAACATGTTCAATTGAAGAAAGCAGTAGATGATGAAAAATTATTGAAAGATGAGATTTCTGAATTAGAGAAAAAGATGAGAAATTTAGAAGATAAGAAAGTAGATTCTACTAAAATAGAAGAGGAATATGATTCTATAAGGTTAGAAATTGAAGAGATTTCTTCAAGAACCTCTGAAGATGTGAGTACTACTTTATTGTATAAAGAGAGAGAACTTGAAAATATTCAAAACATTGTTAAGAGAAGTGCTTCAGATCAAGAAGAAATGGTTGAACAAATATTTAATTTAGGGGAGAAATTAGATGAAAAAGTTAAAACCTTGAAAGAGAAAGAACTTCAAGAGAAAGAACTTCAAGAGAAATTTAAGAAAATGTTTGAAGAGCGAGATAAAATACAGAAGTTGATGCAAGAAAGAAACTTTGAGATTTCTGATATTCAGAGTTCTGTTAGAGCAGTTGAAGAACAAGTTAACTATCTTAAGATTGGGAAGGCTAAATTAGATGCTGAAAGAGAAGCTCTCGATATGGAGTATACTGAATATTTGGGAATAGAATTGATTCAAGGTAGTTTGAGTATGCTCGAAGATAAACTGAAGAAAATTAGTGAATCTTTGATGAGTATTGGTTCTATTAACATGAGAGCTTTGGAAGTTTATGAAGATGTTAAAAAAGAGTATGATATTGTTGAGGAGAAAGTTAAGACTCTTGAAACTGAAAAAGGAGACATAATGAAAATCGTTGCTGAAATTGATTTGAAAAAGAAAAAATCATTTATGAAGACGTTTAAGGCGATGAATGAATTATTTACTGAAAACTTTGCTAAGTTATATACTAAAGGCTCTGCATATTTAGAAATTGATAATAAAGAAAATATATTTGAAGGAGGAATTAGTATTGTAGTTAGATTAGCTAAAGGGAAGTATTTTGATGTTACTTCTCTTTCTGGAGGGGAACAAACTTTAGTTGCGTTATCTCTATTGTTTGCCATACAAGAATACAAACCTTATCATTTCTATATCTTTGATGAAATTGATGCTGCATTAGATAAAAGAAATTCTGAAAGACTTGCAGGATTGTTAAATCAATATATGAAATCTGGGCAATATATAGTAATTACTCATAACGATGCAATTATTATGAATTCTAATGTCCTTTACGGAATTAGTATGCATGAAGGAGTTTCTAAAATATTAAGTTTGAATGTTGGTGAAGAGCGAGCTAAGGAAGATAGATCTAATAAAGAAGGTGAAAATTCTAATGAGGATAATAAAATTGAAGAAATTGTAAATTCAGATACGGAAATTAGGGATAATGAGGAAGTTATACCTGTTGAAGAATCAGAGATTGTAGAAGCGTAATGCTTTTATAGTTTTATATTAATTTATATTTATGCATTTGAGAAGGACTCATCAAGAGATTGCAACAATTGTAGATATAAGACTAATTCCTGAACATGTGGAGGCTGAAAGCCCTTTGATAATTCTGGAGGGTAATGGCTTTTCCCTTGTTGAACATCATATTCCTATAAAATATGAAGTTGTTATGAGGGGAGAAAGTGGTAGAGAGTATGTTTTACAATTAGATAATGATTCTAACCTTGCTAGATATGAAGCCATGAAAAATTATGGAAAAGTAGAAGTTGTATATAAGCGAAACTTGTTCGGTATTTTATCTCCAGATATAGAAAAAGTAACTTTAGCTGATTGAATAATGTGGGATAATAATCTTTAAATATCAACTTTTCATTTTTTTATTATGGAGATGATAAAAAATGATTCTAAATCTAATTATCCAATTCTGGAAGGAAAATTGAGACAGAGTATTGGCGTTAATTTGGATTTTTCTCATAGACTTCCATATCATCCTGCTGCTTCTTCTGAATGGAGCGAGATTGTTCCTAAAACTCGAGATTTTAATGATGTAGAGTTTATTGGTAAATTGGGTTTTGAATATGGTACTTTGTCTTCAAATCAAAAGTGTTTGATCTTGTCTAGAGAAGAATATGAAATAGTGTTCCGCAATGAATCTAATCAAAGTCATACAGAAATAGATGAAGGTATATCCGTAGGAATTAATTATACTGGAAATGATTTTAGTAAAGGATTGCAATTTGTAGACTCTTCTAGAAGATTAGTTGCGGAGAGATGGAATTCAGTTTATCAAGCTAGAGTTGTTGCTAAGAAACAATTGCTTTTAGATTTTAAAATAAAGTAGTTTGTTCTTTTTCTGGAAATAGGGTTTTCCAAGTTTGCCAAGATTTTCTAAATATTCCTGAATCTTTTAATGAATTTCCATTTTTCTTTAGAAATTCTTTAGTTGTTGGATCTGAAGGATAACCTGAACCGATATCACCATATTTTTTTTGTAATTTTTCTACTTCTTCTTCTCTTTTTACCTTTGCTAAAATTGAGGCAGCTGCAACTGAGATATGATTTGCATCTGCCTTATGTTCACAAGATATTTCCAAGTTATCTATTTTTTTTATGAAACTAATTAAAGTGTTTTTCCAAGATTCAGTATTTATCGAAGGACAATCGACTATTACTCTAACATTTTCTTTTATTCCTTTATTTAATGTATCAATAATTTCTGCGGCTTTTATTGCTTCTAGAGTGTTTAAATTTGTTCCAGTTCCTAATGCATGATCAATTTGTTCTGCAGATGTTGCAATTACGCTTGTTTTTATCGAGGTATCAGTTATTAGTCCCGCAAGCTTAACTCTTTTAGGATGAGCTACTTGTTTTGAATCGTTTACGCCTTCATGTTTTAAAGAACTTTCTTGACCCATATCTAATAAAACTCCTGCTAAAATCATAGGTCCTATTAATGGTCCTCTTCCAGCATCATCAATTCCTATTATTAACATTGAAAATATTAGAATGGGAGAGTTTTATATGTTTCTAGAATACTGCATCCCAGTATTCTTGAGATTTTTCTTTTCTTTTATTTGTGGGAATCATTGCTAAAGTGCTATGCCCATTTAATTTTGCTAAATGTCTAACCTGTTCTACTGTCGCATTTTTTAAATCGCTTGCCATATCTGAATAAGAAGTTATTCTTCCAGTTGAAAATACGTAGGAAACCAATTCTTCTAATTTTTCTTCAGGACCTTCTATATTATATTTGAACCTATCAACTGCGATTTCTTGAGCTTCTTTAAAAGTTTTTCGAGTCATTTTAGATGCACTATTATATCCTTGTCTTATTAATTCTCCAACTAAAGACATATTTTTTGGATCTGTTCCTACTAAGACATATGAACAAGAGTGATCTGTTTCTCCATCTCTACCAGCATCTACTGAATAAGCTAATCCTCTATCTTCTCTTATTGTTCTAAATAAAAAAGATTGAGAAGTTCCACCTAAATAATGATTTAAAATTTCAGAAGAACCATATAATTCATCTTTAGGTAAGGGCATATGTCTACAAAATAAAAGATGTGCTTGATCCAATCCAGGTCTTTCAACTAAGAAATGAGAATTTTTTTTCTTTGGAGAAGGTTTTTCTAATGGATGAGAACCATTTTTAAAACTAACTTTGGAAAGTTCTTCATTTAATTCTCCAACTAATATTTCAATATTGAATTTTCCAAAAGCTCCAAATAAAATCCTTGAAGGATTATACATTTTTGACCAGTATTCAGTCAATAATTGAGGAGTAAATGACCTTATTGCAGTTCTACTTCCTAAAATTGGTTTTCCAAATGGACTTTTGTATAATGCTTCTGCTGATAAATCCCCTACTGATGCATCAGGATTATCGTGCCATTCTGAAACTTCTTCTAAGATGACTGACATTTCAGTTTTAAATTGTCCTTGAGGAAATAATGGCTTACTTATTGAATGTCTAATATTACTTAATGCTAATTTAAAATATTCTGCAGGAACTCTTGAAACATAAAAAGTTGATTCTCTATAAGTTGCAGCATTAGACATTCCAGATCTTCTATCTATTTCTTTGACTACTCTATCTTTATTTACTCCTTTAAACGCCATATGCTCTAATGCATGGGCAACTCCATTTGAAACAGTTGTGGCTATTTTTGCTCCAAACGCAAAATTAATTTCGTGAGGAATTTCCTCGGCAATAAGTGTTGATCCATTTGAAAGGGTTCTTGTATGAAAAGTCATCGGTGTATTCTAAATTTAAGCGTTTATAAGAATTATGGTTTTTATTGAATGATAAAAAATAGCGCGGGTGGGATTTGAACCACACGACCTCGAGGTTATGGGCCTCGCGAGCACTCCAGGCTGCTCCACCGCGCTATGATATTAAGGACAATGTGGGACTTTTAAAACTTGTTATTGGAAATATTTAAAGGATATCTAGATAATTAATTGTATATCGAGATAATTAATGGAGGAAAAAGATAGAACAACAAGGCTTAAAAGCATTAAGTTGATAGTTAGATTAAAGCCCGGATGGCACAGCGGTTACTGCGCGGGATTGCTAGTACACACCTTTTTAGAAAAAAGGTTTCTACAAGTTCCAAAAACTATATTAGTAGTTTAGGCAGGTAGAATAGTAAGAATCCCGTTTCCGAAAGGATTCCCAGGTTCAAATCCTGGTCCGGGCGTAACTCATAATTGCATTTTTACTGCTTCAATCTGCTTATTTGTTCAACTTGTTTAAGATCAATATCAAACTTCTTTTCCATAAAGACTCCTTTGAAAGAATCTACAAAGTTCTTATCTTTGACTACTGTAGCGATTTTTTTCAAATGAGTATTCAGAGCATTTAAATCTCCAATAAACACTAATTTCCTAATCTCTTCCAAATCCGTATCTTTAGCTAAAGCGGCAATATCTCTGAAATCAGTTAATCTGCCTGAATGGATTTTCATGACAATCATCATTTCTTTTACTGGAACTCTGGCGGATATTTCCTTTTCAATGCCTATTATTTTATTCTCTGCTGAATTATCTAATAAAAGTTTGTAGCTAAAAGAAGCCCCCGTTGCTCTTGCAGATACCGCATCAATCATCAAATCTACACTCGCAGTATCTTTCTCATATCTTAAAAATCTAGAAGAGTAGATATTTTCAAGCTTTTTTTCAGAGGTTTTCTTAAAATCTTCTTTTTTGACTATCGCTTCAAATTTATCCAAATCTTTAGATTGAATAACAATATCAGCATCTACTGAAAATCTATGCTTAAATGCAGAAACGGCATAACCTCCAACAACAATAAAGTCTAATTTAGCATTAATAAATTTCTGTAAGATGTCAAAGATATCATTCTCCTTTTTTATCAACTCTTCCATTTTATAATGTATGTATCTCCTTATATTTGATATTCAGTTTCTTTTTATACATTTCATCGATCATTTCTAAAGCAGGTTCAAAATTATAGATATGTTTCTTCATAAAAGAAATAGTCTCATTTAATGGTTCTACTAAATAATCTCCTTTTTTGATAGATCTGAATTTGTCAACTATTTCTGGAGAATAAAATACTCCTTTTTTAGAATTTACCTTCAAGTTTAACTTTTTACAATACCATAAGAAGATAGGATAATCTTCAGATTTTATTTTAATGAAGATAGGATAATATTCCCTATATCTTGCAATATTATATCTTCCATCTGTCCAGAAATAAACTGCATCAGTTTTAGTGAAACAATATTCTATTCCAAACAATTTTAATACAAAATAATACAAACTTGTTTCGCTAACGTTGTTCCGAATAAATTTCAATATTTCTTGATAAGACCTATTTTTTTCCTGTAAAACCACTCCTCTCCACTTTTCTTTCAATATTCCTTCTTTTACTAATTCAGTAATCCATTTATGAGTCCACCCATATGATAAACGGATTCTCTTCGAAATAGAGCTTATGCTATCATTTTCTCTTACCGATATCAATATCTTGATTACATAAGGGTTTATTGTATCTATGTTCATAATATCACTATAATGATAGTATTATATAAAGCTTTGGGTTAAATGTTTTATCGTTGTCGCGAACCAATGCATCCACTCAAATGCGACAATCTTTATAACGACGTCCAGTCTGGGATTATTGAAAGCAAACGGATATTTCCACAGTCCCACAAAAATGGACAAAATGGCGTGCTTCTGGTCCGGGCGTTTTACTTTCTTACTTGTGCGTTATACTATTTGTAGACAAATTTTTAGAAAGATTTATATATGTAGTCACCTCTTATAATATTATGCATATAGAGAAAAGAAAGACTAAAAATAGAATAAAATTTTATTTATCTCACTCATTTAGAGAAGGAAATAAAGTACATAAAATAAGAAAATATCTCGGAGCAGACTTAAGTACTAATATTATTAAAGAAAGAGAGAAAAAAATGAAAGCTCTAATTCTTGAAGAAATTAATAAATACAATATAATAAAAGATCCTCTAAATTTTGACCTATCAATTAAAGAAATTGAATTTGTTAAGAAACTTGAAAGAAGTATACCTATTAAAATAAATCATTTATCAGAAAAACAGTGGCAAGTTTTTTCAGAGTTATTTACATATAATACTAATGCTATTGAAGGATCTGAGTTAAATAGTGTTGAAGTAAGAAGTGTTCTTGAAGATGACAAATGGCCTAAGGATAAATCTAAACAAGATATTGCAGAAGCTTATGGTGTAAATGAAGCTATCCAATATGTAAGAGATACAAAGGAACATATTTCGATTGATATTATAAAAGAAATTCATAAGATCGTTTTTAAAAATTCTAAGAGTTATGCAGGCTTATTAAGAAAACCTGGAGAAGAAGTGGTAGTTAAGAATAGATTTGGAGAGATATTACATGAGGGAGCACCTCAATCGAGAGTAGTATTCTTACTAAAGGAGCTAGTCAAATGGTACAATACATATAAAAATAAATATCCTGCTTTAATGTTAGCTGCAGTCGTACACGATCAATTTGAGAATATTCATCCTTTTAGAGATGGAAATGGTAGAGTTGGAAGAATTTTGTTAAATAACATCTTAATAAAACACAATCTTCCTCCAATAAATATTGATTTAAAAAATAGGGCAGAATATTACGAGTCATTACGAGCTTACCAAAAAAGGCAAGATATCAAACCAACAATAGAGCTATTCATTAAAGAATATAAGGCACTAAAGAAGATTCTTGGGTGACCACATAATTTAGTATTTGTAGTCACCTAATAGCACCTTCCAAATTGCAGCTGACCTTTAAATAATAAATAATCTAGATAAATCTTGTACAAAAGTTGTATAGGTGACGCTCTGTTTTTGGACAGAATGGTCTGGATAGTGGTCCGGGCGTAAACATTTTTGACATTTTCTATGGGTTGCTGATATCTGCCAGATTATTTCCCTTATTAAAGCCAGACCTCTTTTATAAAGACCTTCCGACTCCAACGGATATATTTGAGTGGAGGGATAATTTTATAACATATAAACCCAAAAAAATGATGGTTGTTTTGTCTAAAAAAGAAAGGATTATTCGAACTATTTCATAGCGTATTTTATAAGATAATAATATTTAATAATCTATTTAATCAGTTTTAAGAATAATGGAATATGTACCTCTGACAGAGTTGCCACAGAGAAGGCTATCTGCTTCTAGTAATTTGACTCTTAAGGGTCTAGTTAATCGCTTGGGGCAAATAAAGTATCTTAAGCCAGATGGACTACCGAATAACGAATGGAGAATGTTTTATGCTCCAACTTGGGGGGAGGCGTGGCGACTAGCCAAAGAAGAATTAAACCATGTTGATATGGTGCAGGGAGAAAGGAACCAGCCGTATCTTCAAAATATATCTAGGTCAGTAGCAGTTCAGGGTTGTGAGCTTTTTGGAGATGATTTCATCTTAAATGTGGCTTGGGCTGCATGCTATACTTCACAAGAAGCTATTAAACCTCTAGTAACAGATTGGGAGTGGAATAAAAAGCTTTTTGATGAAGTTGAATCTGTGACTGAAAAGGATATAGTTACAAACAAATCATTTGGAGGATTGACTAAGAAAGTTAGATTTACACTTTGTAATATACTATCTGAATTGCATAATGATATTTATAATCTAACAAATGAAACTGCGAGGGATTCCGCAATAGAAAGTGTAGGTGAGGATGCGTGGCTTTTAGCACAATTGCTTTTGACAGAACACCATCCGTATTTCTATAGAAGAGAGAGGCATATAGCTCATGCAGAAGAAAGACTGAAAGTATGGGAAAAGGGTTACGCCCTAGCTGGAGACATTTGTGGCAAACTTTATGTTTATTGTAAGGGAAGACTACCAGTCTCTGATTCGATTGAAAACAATTGTAGAAGTCAAAATAGAAATCTTTGAATATAAATTAATGAATAATAGATTTGAAACTAAATCTGATGTTTTGGAGTTCCATTGGGAATAAATTCATCAACAAATAAACCCTTGCCCTGAATTTTACTATGATTAACTTTAGTTTTAATTTGTAACCTTTTCAAACTTTGCTAAACTATATAATCTAGACCTTTTTTAGATTAGTATGGTTAAAAAAATATGGTGTGTTTACTTATTAGAATGTAAAAATAACTCAGTCTATACGGGCATAACTAACGACTTAAATACCAGAATGTTAAAACACCAAACTGGAAAAGGAAGCAAATATGTTAAATCTAATGGATTCAAAAAACTACTAGGTTCAATATCTGCATTAAATAAATCAAATGCCTCTAAGCTAGAATATGAAATTAAGCAATTGCCAAGAACTGAAAAGCTGAAAAAATTTAACTTAATTTAAGCCCATATAACTAATGAACAACATAAAAAGATAACTCTGGTTTGTAAGTATTCTTTAATACATTTGAATTAAGAACATTATCCAATATCATTTCATAAAATATATCTTCCTCAGTTATTTCATTTAATAGCTCTCTAACAATTTTGGCATTCCATCTTCTGATTATTTCTTTGTCCATTTCCTCTACGCTTTTAAATGGGTGATTAGAATACTCGATTATATTTTCATGGTGGAAATGTTTATCTGAGATTATGAATATTTTCATTTTTAACCTGCCTTATTAAATAAATATTCTATCTCTTTCAAATCAAGATGAATTGCTCTAATATCCTGCATTCTCTTTAATGCCTTTTCTGTAAATCCATTTTTGGAGACAAATAATAATTTGTAAGTTCCGCTATGATTGATAAATTTAGATTTTCTTTCAAGTTCTTCAATTACATCTGTATCTAATTGTTTATTGGTCCATTTAACTTCCCCAACTAAAAAGCTTTTTTCTTTCATGTTATATGCCAAGACATCTATTTCATTATTGTTTCTATCCCACCATGAACCTATATTTTCAAAGTTTAGTTTTAATCCCTTTATTTCTTTAGTGTTATATAAAACTAAAAGCTCTCGGACTATATCTTCAAATATTCTTCCAACATAACTATTAATGTCTTGTTTAATTAAATCAGAAACTAATTTAGTGTTTCCTAGACTTAATGAGGTTTGATTAGGCAAAATAAATTTATACCAAAACTTAAAGAAATTATCTTTGGTTTGATATCTTCCAAGTCGTTCTTTTCCTAAAACGGGATCATTTCTCCCAACTAAATCGAGAAGTTTATCTAATCTTTGTATATATGGAGGAAGATCTGTAATAGACATTTTAGTAAAATCTTGTATTTCCTTTAATAATTCTTTCCCAGAAGAAATTGCTTGAATAATAGAATTATACTTGACATGATTTTTTACATTTTCATATTCTAAAAAATTCTTTGGCTCATCAGATAATTCAGAGTTTTTTTTCAAAACAAGTTCACTTATGGCTTCGTAAGTATCCTTGAATCTTTTTGTTCTTTCAAGATAATAAGGCGTTCCACCAAAAACACTATATCTTAAAACTTTTTCTTCCTCAGAAAGTTCTTTGAACATTAATCTAAAGTCGGAATATTTAAATGGTGAAATTTTTATTTTTTGAGCCCTTCCATAAAGAGCTCCTGCTCTGCTATTCATAATTTTCTGAATCATACCAATTGAAGATCCTAAAAGTAAAATCATTATTTGTTTTTCTTTCAAAATGCTATCCCAATAATTCTGCAAGGAGCTTATCATCTCGGGAGCAATGTCTAAAAATCTTTGAAATTCATCTAAAACTAGTGTAAACTTTCCTTCCTTAGATTTATTAACAATATATTTAAGAAAGTCTTCTGCAGCCTTAATTTTTATGCTCTCACCTGTTTGTTCTCTTATTGACTCTGAAAGATTATTAAAGATTATACCTCTTTGACTAACTCCTACATAAAAATAAAGTTTAGGTTCCTTAAGTGTATTTAGAAATTGCTTAATTAACTCGGTTTTACCGACTCTCCTTCTTCCATAAATTGTTAGCATAACTCCTTTTTTTGTTTGTTCTAAAAGTGAATACTTCTCTTTAAGTAAACCTAATTCATCCTTCCGATCATAAAATTCTCTTTCTACCATTTTAATTGTTTAATATAATCACGATTATATTATAATATAATCGTGTTAATATTACTTTATAAACCTTTCTTTTAGGGTGTGAATAACAGCATTAACTCTAATGATATTCTATAAGTCACATTATTTAGTATAAACATTATTATTATGATCGAAGTCATCAAAATTAATCTCATCACTCCTTTTATCAAACTGAAATATCAAGACGAAATGTCCAATATGAACTCTCTTTGAATCTTTCAGATTATATCTGAGATTTTTGTAATGTTCTATATCATAGGCATTAACTATCTCATCAATCTTTTTAATAAGTTGAGTATGGAGAGACTTATCTTTCTTAGATAATCTCTTCATCACTTCTTGTAGATGTTCACTTACCTTGAAATTATACATATATCCTCTTTAGCTCGTAGCTTTTCTTAATTCTTCTACAGAATTAAATCTAAGGTATTTACCCTTTCTAATATTTTCTAGTTTATTGAGGTACTCTGGCTTAAGTTCAGGTTCAAGAAAACTATCCTGGTATGTTTTAGCCATTAAAGCAATAGCTTGAGATTTATTTTTTAGACCAAACTTAGCTTTCACTATATTAATCACGCGGTCTTCACTCTCACTTAGATCAATAATACTTTGTACCATTTGTTATAATATCTAATGAATTATAATGTTTATAAATCTTTTGTTTGTAGTCCATTGGCTTGTGACGAACTATTCATCCCACTACAAAATATCCTTTCAATCTCGACAAAGCCCTTAAAAACGCTTGAACTCAGATTTTTAGATTGGAATACAAATTATTAAGAAATGCTTTGAGTTTTTCAAAATCATAAGAAGAGTATATGTTTGGTCAGGGGATTTTTTATTTGAGAAATCATTATTCTTTCGCTAAGAAAACCCACCAAGGTTTATGGACATCTAGAACTGCGCCGGTTTCAGGATCTATATCTACACGCACCTGCTCTTTCATTTTTATAAAACCTAAGAGTTTAGCAGTCTTCTCTATTTTTACTTCATAGATTGCTTTTAATTCGCCATTTATTTTCCTTTCTTTGAGTTCAACAGTACAATTTGTCTCGGCACAATTTGTTTTGATTTTTTCTTGAGCTATAGCTGAAGCTTCAGCAGGAAGGATTCTGATATAAGCATACTTTCCATTTGATAAGTGTGCTTTTAATGTTGACCCTATGGAATCGTCTTCATTTAGACTGATATTAAGACCAGTCTTTAAATTAATTCGTGCAATAATCTCCTCTTTATTTTCATTGGAATTAAATTCATTTTGTTTTTTCTGTTCGCTATTTGCAACAGGAGATTTTTTATTATTTGAGGTAATAAGATCATTATCTAAAAGAGGACTGATTGTAAATTCATTTGAATCATTGGAGCTTCCACTAGATGAACTGCCGGTTGAAGATCTAGGAGCAATCACGGGGGCAATTAAAGCATCTATTGGTAGTGAGACTCTATTTGAGTCCAAAGTTACTGCAGTTTGAGCTAAAGAGAAGTTTGAATAATTCAATTTTAACACAGAATTTAACAATAAATTTTTACAATAGAAAAATCTGAGTCAAACTCAGATTTTTTTCTCTCAATCAAAATCTAAAGGCAATACTTCTCTTTTCTTCCCTACATCCTCATTAATGTTGCCAATCTGAATAAATTGTAAGCAGCAACTACAAAAAGTTGTTGAACAAACACTCTGGAAATTGTTGTCAATTTTGTTTCACCGCCAT
>Ga0210057_1001348_pt1 | contig 37514 bp, 30 predicted proteins | sample CryGeyCG2114_010_2_FD_183968 | JGI IMG/M metagenome (GOLD analysis project Ga0210057, IMG submission 183968) | Groundwater microbial communities from aquifer - Crystal Geyser CG10_big_fil_rev_8/21/14_0.10 (SPAdes) (version 2) | ecosystem: Environmental > Aquatic > Deep subsurface > Groundwater ... | reverse complement strand
CATCCTTAGGTGGCTATTGCCACGATATTGACAAATGGTGGGTGCGGTCCCGCTAAGCGGGACGACCACTTCCTTATATTCGCTCGCGACATATTCGCTTCGCGACCAAATTTTGGGCTAGTGGTGGGCGCACCTGGATTTGAACCAGGGACCTCTTCCTTAGAAACTCGCTTCGCTCGTTAGAAATTTCGGGCTTGTATGGTGGGCGTGGGAGGGATCGAACCTCCAACCTCATCCTTATCAGAGATGCGCTCTACCATTGAGCTACACGCCCGAAATTTACAGAGAAGCGCTCTACCATTGAGCTACACGCCCGAAATTTACAGAGAAGCGCTCTACCACTGAGCTAACCGCCCAAAAATTACCAGAGATGCGCTCCTTGCCCCGTAAATGACGCTTCAGCGTGATTGAATGTAATTCAATAAGCAGAAAGGAGTTTTATCGGGGTAACCGCTGAGCTATGCGCCCAAAATTACCAGAGAAGTGCCCTGCCCACCGAAGTGAAATCTATTTAGCGAAGAGAAATAATCATCTATTTCGCTAAGAGATTGAACGCAGGCGGGTCTACCATTGCCTGTCCGCCGAAGCTTTAGCGTAGGTGGAAGCTACGCACCCATTTGTCAATAAACATAGAAGCGCCCCCTCCGGGCCTACGGCCCTCTGGGCCGGAGGCTAACTCTCCGAGCCTTTGGCTTGAAGAGCCAGAGGCCAGCTGAGCTACGCGCGCAAATTTACAGAGATGCGCTCTAACCAGCTGAGCTAACCGCCCATTTATCCAAATTCACAGAGACGCGCCCTCGTTCTTCTATCATACTAAAAAAATACCCCGTTGCCAAGTAGCTTTGAGACCAAGAGATTATTTGACTGCAAGAACGAAAATTTTCCAAAATCTGTAAATTCGACTTCTTTCCCCGACATAAAGTCGGGATTCTCCCTAGAAAGGAGGTGATCCATCCGCAGATTCCCCTACGGATACCTTGTTACGACTTAGTGCTCCTTACCGACCCTACCTTGTCCCGAAATACATCGGGATTCTGGTATTGTCGACTCGGCTCACTTGACGGGCGGTGTGTACAAGGCTCGAGAACGTATTCACCGTGGTGTAGCTGACCCACGGTTACTAGCGAGTCCAGCTTCATGAAGGCGAGTTGCAGCCTTCAATTCGAACTGGGACGGCTTTTAGGGATTAGCTCCACCTCGCGGTCTTGCTACCCGCTGTGGCCGCCATTGTAACACGAGTGTAGCCCAGGATATAAGGGCCACGCTGATCTGACGTCATCCCCACCTTCCTCCCCGTTAGCCGGGGCAGTATCCTGTGATAAGTAACGCAGGATGAGGGTTGCGCTCGTTGCGGGACTTAACCCAACATCTCACGACACGAGCTGACGACGACCGTGCAGCACCTGTCATCCGGCTCTCCGTAAACGGAGCACCCCCGATTTTCATCGGGGTTCCGGAGATGTCAAACCCTGGTAAGGTTCTTCGCTTGTTGACGAATTAAACCTCATGTTCCCCCGCTTGTGCGAGCCCCCGTCAATTCCTTTAAGTTTTAGCCTTGCGGCCGTACTTCCCAGGCGGCAGACTTAACGCGTTAGCTTCGCTACAGGAAGGGTCGATGCTTCCGATAGCTAGTCTGCATCGTTTACGGCGTGGACTACCGGGGTATCTAATCCCGTTCGCTCCCCACGCTTTCGCTCTTGAAGTGTTAGGAAAGACCTAGCAAACTGCCTTCGCTATTGGCGTTCCTCCCGATATCAACGGATTTCACTCCTACACCGGGAATTCCGTTTGCCCCGATCTTCCTCCAGCTGAAAAGTATTTCCCGACATCCCTCTGTTAAGCAAAGGTCTTTAACAGGAAACTTTTCCAACCACCGCTGAGCTCTTTACGCCCAGTAAATCCGGATAACGCTCGGGCCCTACGTATTACCGCGGCTGCTGGCACGTAGTTGGCAGGCCCTTATTCATTGGGTACCGTCACAATCGTCCCCAATAAAAGAAGTTTACACCCCGAGGGGCTTCTTCCTTCACGCGGCGTCGCTGCGTCACCCTTTCGGGCATTGCGCAAAATTCCCTACTGCTGCCTCCCGTAGGAGTATGGGCCGTGTCTCAGTCCCATTGTGGGGGATCATCCTCTCAGACCCCCTACCCGTCATCGCCTTGGTAGGCCATTACCCCACCAACAAGCTGATAGGACGCCAGTCCTTCCCAAAGTGCATTGCTGCTTTAATCCATACATATTACTGTATGGATACTATGGGGTATTAGCCAGCCTTTCGGCTAGTTATTCCCCGCTTCGGGGTAGGTCCTGACGCGTTACTCACCCGTTCGCCACTGCCCTTGCGGGCCGTTCGACTTGCATGTATTAAGCACGCCGCCAGCGTTCATCCTGAGCCAGGATCAAACTCGCTCAAAAAAAATGTTCTTGCAGTCAAATAATGTCTTGGTTTATCGCTGCTTTATTGCTGCTTTTGGGTTGTCAAAGAACACACGCCAAAGAAAAATAACTTCAGCTTTTTATATCTTCTCAAATTATTTAGCAAACTTCAGTTTGAAAGTGAAGTTCTACATTCTCACTTTAGCACGCCGGAATTTCTTTGTCAAGTGCCATCCTTTGTCAATGAGTGCCTATGAAACATTCGCACTTGATCCCCGCCTTAGAGCGCATGTAACCCTGTCATGGTTTAGAGCGTGGGATCAAGTGGATTTCTTTTGCTTTTGGCTACCAATCACCTGATCAATTAGACCGTATTTTTTCGCCTCTTGCGCCTCCAGGAAAAAGTCTCTATCAGTATCTTGCTCAATTTTTTTAGCTGGTTGGCCGGTGTGGTGGGCTAAAATTTTATTAACCGTATCTTTGACCCTAGTAATTTCTTTGGTCTGAATTTCTATGTCTTTGGCTGGACCCTCTGACCCACCCATAACTTGGTGGAGCATTATTCGGGCATTAGGCAGGGCAAAACGCTTACCTTTGGTCCCTGCAGCAAGTAAAATTGCTGCTGCAGAGGCCGCCTGACCAACGCAAATGGTGGAAACATCTGATTTGATATACTGCATTGTATCATAAATTGCTAAACCAGCTGTCACAACTCCACCAGGGGAGTTGATGTAAAGGTAGATATCATCTTTACAATTTTCCGAATCAAGGAAAAGCATTTGGGCAATAACTAAATTGGCAATTTCATCTTCAATCGGCCCACCAAGGAAGATAATCCGCTCTTTGAGTAACCGGGAATAAATATCATAAGCCCGCTCGCCAAATTGACTCTTCTCCAAAACTGTGGGGACAAGATATGACATTTTCACTCCAAGAATATTCTATCAAAGAAAAAACCCTTCGTCAAGACCTACGAAGGGCATCACCTCCTTATCCCACGGAAGTAATTTAGCACATCTTTTAGGGTTTGGTCAAGGCCGATTTTTTGTTGCCAGCCTATTTTTTTAATTTTGGTAGGATTGCCTGAAGATAAGGGTAAATCAACCTTGCGCAATTTACTTTTATCGGAAACTATTTTAATTTTTACTTTTGCCAAAGCCAAAAGTTTATTCAAAATCTCCTCAATAGTATAGGGATGGCCAGTAGCAATATTATAAACCTCTCCGCTTGGGCCTTTTTTCATCAAAAGATGATAAGCAGAAACAACGTCCCTAACATCCAAAAAATCCCGCCGAGGGGAAAGATTGCCTACTTTAAGGACCGGCTTCTGCCCTTTGGCTTCAATCTGAGCAATCTGATAGGCAAAATCAGGAATAACAAAACCAAGGCGCTGGCCTGGTCCTGTATGGTTAGCTGGTCGAACAATAACTATTTGTAAACGATTAGAACCATATTTTTGGGCTAATTTCTCCATTTCTGCTTTACTCTGGGCGTAGACGCCATGAGGATCCAAAGGATTGGTCTCTTTTGCCGGTACCGGCACCGTACCATAGACATATAGAGAACTGATTAATAAAATTTTGACTTTTTTGCCAGTTTGGGCGAGAGCTTTAAGGATATTTTCCGTTGCCCCAACATTAACTTTAAAAATTAAATCATATTCCAGAGAGGCAGCTGAAGCAAAGGCAGCCAAATGATAAACTTGATCTGGTGCAATTTCCGTAACAATATTATTGATTTTTTTTAGATCTAAAAGATCGCAGAGGATAGAGGTGGCTATTTTTGCTGGTGCTCTATCAAGATTGTAGAGATCAGCTTTTGGTTGTTTTTCTTTTAAATAAGCCAGCAGCCATTGGCCGGCAAAGCCTGCTCCACCCGTCACTAGTATTTTCAATGCCGCCTCCTTAATCTTTAAAAGTCATTTTATTGTTAGCGATTTCTCTCTCAACTCTTTCTAAATCGGCCCGAACCATGATTTTAACCAACTGCCTAAAAGTAACTGTTGGCTTCCAGCCAAGGATTTTATGGGCTCGGGCAGGATTGGCACAGAGCTTCTCCACCTCTGCCGGCCGAATGAATTTTTTATCAACTTTAACAAATTTGCGCCAATCTAAACCGACAACCTTGAAAGCTTCGTGACAAAATTCCCGCACAGAATGTGTTTGGCCCGTCCCAACAACAAAATCAGAAGGTTTTTTCTGTCCCAACATTAGCCATATTGCCCGCACGTAATCTCCGGCAAAGCCCCAGTCCCGCCGGGCATCAAGATTACCTAAAAGAAGTTTTTTCTCAAGTCCCAGTTTTATCCTTGCCACCCCATCAGAAATTTTCCGGGTCACAAATTCCTTTCCTCGACGAGGGGACTCATGGTTAAATAAAATACCTGAAACAGCAAACAAGTCATAGGACTCCCGGTAATTAACAGTAATATAATGACCATAAACTTTGGCCACGCCGTAAGGACTTCTGGGATGAAAAGGTGTATCTTCATTTTGGGGAGATTCTTTGACTTTACCAAACATCTCTGATGAAGAAGCCTGATAAAATTTGGCTTTGGGACAAACCAACCGCATCGCTTCCAGCATCCGGGTTACCCCCAAGGCAGTGAATTCTCCGGTTAAAATCGGCTTTGTCCAAGAAGTGGGGACAAAGGATTGGGCGGCCAAATTATAAATTTCATCTGGTTTGGCCTCCTGCATAATAGAAATCATTGACATCTGGTCCAAGAGATCACCCTGAATTAAGGTAATTTTATTTTTAATATGTTCAATCCGTTCAAAATTCTCAGTTGAGGAGCGGCGAACCATCCCATAAACTTCGTAACCTTTTTCTAGCAGAAAGTCAGCTAGATAAGACCCATCCTGACCAGTAATACCAGTAATTAAAACACGTTTTTTCACTTTATTATTCCTTTTTGTACTCTATTACTTTTTGTTAGCATTAAAGCAATAAACGCTACGCTAGTATTAATCACTTCGTTAGTAGTAAAGCAATAATCGTTCGTCCTCGCTTCGCTCGTCCTCACTAGTAATTAGATTACTTTATTACTTTATTACTTTTTTACTTTTTTACTTTTTTACTCTATTACTTTACTACTAGCCCCTTCGGGGCGATTATTACTCTATTACTTTTATCCCGGTTGTAATTTCGATTAAACGATTAATTGCCCTTTGGGCCGAATCTTGGCTTTTGGGATCAATTTTTTCTCGTTTGACTACTTCCCCTAATAAAAACCCAATTTTAACATTCTTTACTGCCGAAGGCAATAAATCCTTTTCTAAATCCTGCCTGGTTTTTTTCAAAGATGAAAGATACTGCTCAAAAGCTGGTCCCTCTAAACGCATGTTTTTTTGCATTTGTTCAATAACTCTTGCTGATTCTCTCTGCACCAAACTTTGTGGTATTTCACACTCAATTAAGGGCAATGCTTTTTCTATCACCTTTGCCTCAAGCGTTCTTTGCCAGCGTAAGCGCTTTTCTCCCTCTATACTTTCGGCAACTGCCCTTTCCAACTCCCCATACTTTTTATGGCCATAGGCAACTGCTAATTTATCATCCTTTGGGGGTAATATCACCTCGCAAACAGAAAGCATATTAACAGTAAACTGGGCTCTTTCTCCCCGAGCTTTAGGGTCATTCGGCTTGGGAATATCAATGGTAAATTTCTTATTTTCACCTTTCTTCATATCAATCAATTGCTTTTCAAAATCAGGCAAAAGGGCGCCAGAACCCAAAATAACAGGATAATTTTTATTAGTCAAATTTTCCCTAACCACACCGTCAACCATACCAGTAAAGTTTATTTCCACTCGATCTTTCAAATTGGCGCCTCTCTCAACTTCCTTAAAACTTGCCTGACGCAATCTTAAATTTTCCAAAACCGAATTTAATTCTTTTTCTGTTGGCTGGAGACTTTTTTTCTCAGGCGATTTTTCTTTAATTTTCAATTTAGTATAATCTTTTAATTTGATCTCGGGCAAAATATCAACTTCCACGCTATAACGTAAATCTGCCCCGTCGCCAAAAGCCTCCAGCTTGATGGCAGGAGGGGCAATTGGCCGCAAATTATTATCCTCCAGCGCCTTCTGGTAAGTTGCTGGTAAAATTAAATCGAGAACTTCTTGTAAATAGCGATTTTGGCCAGCTTTTTCAATCACTAATAGTCGAGGCGCCTGGCCTTTGCGAAAACCCTTAATTTCCACTTCATCTGATAGCTTTGCCAGGGCTTTTTCAAAATAAGGAACGTTCTCTTGCGCTGGCACAAAAATTTCTAACTTTACCCGAGCATTGGGAAGTTTATCTAATTTGACTTCCATAGTAGTATTATTTTACCATTTTGTAGATATTAGAGCAAGGGCCGAATCTTCTTTTAACTTTTAAATTTTAACTTTTAACTTTCTAATACCACCCAGGGTCGGCGGTCGTGTTTTTTATTTTTAATTGGGACTAAAAATCTTTGTGGTTTTTTTAAAAAGATTATTGTGGCAAAATGGGCATGAGCATGGACCTGCCAAAAATTGTCATCGGTTTTTAAATCTTTTTCATATTCTTTGCGCAATTTACCTATCATTTCACCATCTAAATTTTCATAATATAAAACATTATCAACCAGTACTTTACCCAAAATTTTTCCGCCCGATTTTTTGAGATAAATCTCGTCGTCCTTTTTTACCTGTTGATAGGGTGGAATTTTGGCAATAGAAAAACGACTTTCAACAGTTTTCTCACCTTGGAGAATTTTCTCTATCCCCTCGTCATTAAATATCGCTAAATGTCTTGCCATCTTAGTTCAAGGCAAGGATACAACAAATCTTTACAAATGTAAAGATAAAGTCCTAAATCCAAAGCACAAATGTCAAATCAATGCTTAAAATCCAAATTTCTAAAAAATATTTTAATCATTTAGTCATTAGGATTTCATTTGACATTGGGATTTTGTCATTTAGACATTTCTTGGAGTACTTCCAACCCCGGCAAATTTTTACCCGATAAAAATTCCAAAGTTGCCCCGCCGCCCAAAGAAAGAAAATTGAATTTGTCGGCGCAATTTTCTTGATTGATAAAAGCTAAAGTATCACCTCCGGCGGCGACTTTTAACTGGGCACTACTTTGAACAACCGCTGCCAGTACTTTTTTCGTTCCTTGGCTGTATTTTTCTTCTTCGCTTTTACCCAAATTGCCGTTCCAGAAAATTGATTGGGCTTTTTTGATTTCAGCAATAAATGCTTCCACCGTCTTCGGCCCGATATCAAATCCGTCAATATCATCTTGGGGTAAAATTATATTTGTTTTGACATTTGAGCTTTGAGCTTTGAGCTTTAAATCCAAGCCGACTTTGCCTCCAACCAACACCCTATCCGCCACTTTAGCCAGATTTTCCACTGCCGGCCCTTTTTCTTCCATTTTGATGCCACCAATAATGACCACAAAAGGTTTGGGTGGATCCTCTATTATACTGGATAAAACTTCCACCTCTTTTTCTAAATTCAAACCAGCATAGGAGGGCAAATTTTGAGCAATACCGACAACTGAAGCATGGGCCCGGTGGGAAACAGAAAGAGCATCATTGACAAAAACATCACCAAAGCTGGCCAATTTTTTAGCAAATTCTGGATCATTGACCTCTTCCTGCGGATAAAAACGGATATTTTCCAAAAGATAAGTATTGGGTTTGAGAAAATAAGTGCCAGCCATTGGTCCATCTAAAAGCTGGAAGTGGTGATTGCCCAAAAATGGTGCTAAATACTCAGCAATCGGCGCCAGTTTCAACTCTTCCACCACCTTGCCATCAGGCCGACCAAAATGAGAAATCAAAATCAACTTTTTCGCTCCTTGATTTAAAATATACTCAATAGTTGGCAAAGCGGCTTTAATCCTTGAATCATCTAAAATCTTCTCGTCCTCCATCGGCACATTAAAATCAACCCGTAAAATTACTGCCTTATCTTTTAGATTAGCGCTTTTGAGAGGTGGTAATTTCATAATTTCATTGTATAGCATATATCATGCAATGATAAGATATTAAAATGCAAAGCATTTAACCTACGGTTATAATGCAAAGCATTTAACCTACGGTTATAATGAAAGAGAAAGTTGCCAATGAAAGAATGCTATTTAGTTGAAAAAAGAAAAAAGGCCGCTGGATTTACCCAGATTTTTTTGAAAGATGAATCCTCTTTTAAGTTTGTGCCAGGCCAATTTTTTACTCTTTCCCGGCCAGGCCAAAAACAAACCAAATCCTTGCCCGCCACCAGCCCGCCAGATAAATATTTAATTGAATTTTTACTGCCTAAAAATACTCCTTCCTGGTTATATAACTTGAAGGGGGAAGATGGTGTCTTTTTAGAAGGCCCCTTTGGCAATGGCTGGCCATTTTTGCAGATGGAGAAAAAAAATCTACTCTTGATGGCAGAGGAAGAAGAAATGGCCGGTTTTGCCAGCCTTATTGAATATATCGTCCAAAAGCGTAAAAGATTTAAAAAAGTCACACTAATTTATAAAAGTTCCAACCCTGATTTAATTTTCTTTAAAGAGCGTTTCCGTCGTTGGCAACAACATATGACTATCTATCAAATCAGCCCATCCACAAAGACTAAAGTCGGCCAATGGCCACGATCTTTCTCCCTGCTTTTAGATCAACTCCAACCTAATCCAGAAAACTATCTTATTTTTCTTGCTGGCAATCCCCTCTTTTATAAAAAAATAATCTTGGATTTTTTCAGTTATGGCTTTGATATCCAAGATATTTCAATTTATGATTTTAGCTTCAAGGATGATGGCCCTGTTTTTCAATATGGAGAAAAATATTCCCCGCCCAAGATAATTAAAATTGTCTAAAAAAGATGTTTTTCCGCCACCGCCTGGCAAATGGCAATAAACTCGCGGGCTTTAAGGGAAGCGCCGCCGGCTAATACCCCATCAATATCAGGCTGGAGAGCAAATTCGGCGATATTGTCCGGTTTGACTGAACCACCATACAAAATTCTTATATTTTCACTTGCGGAATAACCATATTTCCTCTTCAAAGACTGGCGAATATTCTGGCAGACCTGATTGGCATAAGCGCCAGTTGCTGGCTCGCCCGTGCCAATCGCCCAAACTGGTTCATAAGCAATGGTTATTTTCCCCACGTCCTCTTTGGAAACGCGTTCTAACCCTTCCTCCAACTGCCGCAAAACATTACCTCTCACTTCAGTGCTAGTGGGCCGGCCTCGGCCTTTTGGTGCTTCGTGCATTTTTTTCAGCTCTCCAACCGCCAAAATCGGCCAAAGACCCCACTCTAACGCTGCTCTAACCTTATTGTTGATAACTTTATCATCCTCTTTAAAATGTTCTCTTCGCTCGCTGTGACCAACAATAACATATTTAACCAAACCTTTGAGCATTTTCCCTGATATTTCACCAGTAAAAGCTCCTTCATCCTCAAAATATAAATTTTGGGCGCCCAATTTGATAAAACTTGGCGCATGCTCTAAAAGATCAGCTATCGGATAAAGCCAAAGATAAGGCGGGCAGAGGGCTACTTCTATCCCTTCTAAATCTTCAAGTTTAAGTTTAATCTGGTTAGTTAAAACCACCGCCTCAGAAAAGGTGGTATTCATTTTCCAGTTGCCAATTATTAAACCCTTACGCATAGTAATTATATTATACAGAAAAATCCGACCAAAAGGCGGATTTTTCCTTTTATAATTGCTTTTATTACTCTTGTGCTGGTGGTTTTTCTTCGCCTTCTGCAGGCTTTTCTTCTTTGCCAGCTTCTTCGCCTTCTGCGGGTGTCTTGGCTTCTTCACCTTCTACAGGGGCTACATCACCAGCTGGGACATCAGCAGGTGGGGTTGCCATTGGGTCTTCGTCGGCCATATGACCTCCTTATTAATTTAACCTGATATTATTTACCTTGTATTTTAATTGTAGCACATATTTTTAATATAGTCAACTAATTTGTCAACAGCCACCATTTCTGTTTTGCTATTGCCTCGTATCTTGACCTCAACTTTACCTTCTTTTTGTGTTTTTTCAGATACAACCAACCTTATGGGAAAACCTAACAAATCAGCATCAGCAAATTTTACTCCTGCGCTTTCACGCCTATCATCATAGAAAACTTCAACTTTTGCCTGAGATAACTTTTCGTAAATCTTATCAGCCCCACTCGTTAAACCAACTAAATAAACCTGATATGGCGCAATGCTTTTGGGCCAAATTATCCCATATTCATCATGATTGGCCTCAACTGCGCTGGCCAACAGCCGCCCAATACCAATACCATAACAACCCATAATCGCTGGCTTCCTTTTATTATCTTTATCCACAAAGTCGATATCCAACTTTTTACTATATAAATCGCCTAACTGAAAAACATGACCAGATTCAATTGCCCGTTCCTCTTTTAGCACCACCTTGCAGGATGGACAATTTTTTTCTTTAAAAACCTCTTTTTTCCAACCCTTTTGACATTGGGAGCAAATCAATACTCTATCTTCCCCTGTTTCGGCCAAAAGCAAGATTTCATGAGAGATAGCCCCACCCATACTGCCTGATTGGGCCACAACTGTCACTGTTTGAAAACCACACTGTGTAAATATCTTTTCAAAGGCAGTGGTTATTTTCTTATAGAAATCTTCCAGATCTTTAACACTTTCATGGAAACTATAGGCATCAAGCATAGAAAATTCTCTTGTTCGCAAAAGCCCGCCAGTTGGCCGGATTTCATTTCTAAATTTGGTTTGAATCTGATAAACACAGCGGGGCAGATCACTATAAGAAAGGGTAAATTTGCCAACCAGCTGCGTTATTACTTCTTCATGAGTTGAAGCCAACACCAGGGTTTGATTTTTGCGATCTTTGGTTGTAAAAAGAGGCGGCTCCATGGTTTTGAGCCGACCAGTTTTTTGCCAAACTTCTGCTGGGTGCAAGGCTGGTAAAAGTACCTCCTCACAGCCGATTTCATCTAAGTTTTGGCGAATAATGCTTTCAATTTTTTTATGGACTTTCAAGCCGAGTGGCAACAAACTATATAATCCTGCTCCTACTCTATCAATATAGGCACCTTTTACCAAAAGGGCAGCTGAGATATTTTCCGCCTCAGATGGTGTTTGATGATAAGTTTTCCAAAAAACTTGCGAATATCTCATTATTTTTTAATTTGTTCGATTTCGTCGAAGAAATCTTTGGCAAAGCCAAATATTTTGATTTTTAAATTTTTTTAACCCCTTAATCTTAGTATATCCTGAAATGTAATGGCAATCATTAGTAAAATCAAGAGGACAAAGCCAATAGCGTGGACGATATTTTCTACTGTATGGGTAATTACTTTTTTGCCTCTGATCATCTCAAGAATAATAAAGATTAGCCGACCACCATCCAAAGCTGGAAAAGGAGCAATATTTAAAACCGCCAAATTAACCGATAAAAGCCCTATAAATTCTAAACTACTGATAAAACCAAGCTGCAAAACGCGACTAGTAATATTATAAATGCCAACTGGCCCAGCTACGTCTTTAGATAATTGCCCATGGAACAAAAGCGCAACAAATTTCCCCAAAAAAATGAAAATTTCACGGGTTAATAGATATGTTTCCTGCATAGCAAGCCAGAAGGCTTTGTGAATTGGTAATTTTACTTTAACCACCATCTCAGTTGCCACACCAAGGGGATCCGTTTTATTGGGCAAAACCACCTGGATTGTTTTTTGCGTTTCATCTTTTTTGATCGTCAAATCAACCGTCTGCCCCTTATGAGAATTGGTAAAAGTATTTAGATCCTCTGCTGTTTCAAAGCCAAAAATTATATCATCCTTTTTTATCCCTGCCCCCTGGGCCGCCGAGTCTTTGACGACTTCGGCCACAACCAAATTGTTATTTTGCCCTTTGGGATTGGTCAAAAGCGGCGGCATGCCAAGGGAAAAACCAATCGTAAAAATTAATATCCCAAGAATAAAATTCATTAAAACCCCGCCAACAATTATGAGAAAACGTCGCCAGATTGAAGCTTTACTATAGGATTCTTTCGCTTGTGAGGACTCATCCATACCTAAAACTCTCACAAATCCGCCCCAAGGAATAAGATTGACAGAATAAATTGTTTCTCCTCTTTTAATGCCAAAAAGTCGCGGCGGATAGCCGAAACCGAATTCCTGCACTTTTACCCCAGCTCTTTTAGCCATCAAAAAATGGCCTAGTTCATGAATAAAAATTAAAAAGCCGAGGACAAAAAAGGCAACCAGAAAAGTTAAAATGCTAAATAACATATTTTTAATCGCTAAAGGGTTGTTATTTCTTTCTCTTTTGATAAAATAATATCTTGAACTTGGCTGTTGAAGCCAGAGATGATTTTATTTAATCGCTCTTCACAGCGGTAGCGATCATCTTCTGTAGCTTGCCCTGCTTTTTCCATTTTTTGCACCTCTTCCCAACCTTTTTGGCGAATAATTCTGCCCTCTACCTTTACCTCTTCTGCTTTTTGATGAAGAAGTTTTACTAACTGCTGCCTTCTTTCAGCCGAAAGTGGAGGTAAAAAGAGCCGAATTATCCTGCCTTCATTTTGGGGATTATAAGCCATAGGGCAGTTGCGCAAGGCCAATTCTATATCACCAATTGAGTTTTGATCATAAGGCATAATCTGGATTGTATTGGAAGCAGGAATAATAATTGAAGCGATTTGTTTCAAAGGAACATTTTGACCATAATAGGAAACAGCAATATTCTCAACTAATCCAGCAGTTGTCCTGCCAGCGTGCAAAGTCTTGAGATCTTCTTTTAAGATATTAATCAATTCATCCAATGCTTTTTGGGTTTTACGAAATATTTCCTCCATTTTTAACTCCAGTTAAAAATGACCAGAGTCCCGCCAAAGGCGGGACGGCGGTCCATTTATTCTCCCAAAACCCATCTTATAAATCTTTTGATGACAATATTTTCGCCAAATTTAGCAACACTTTTGGCAAACCAATCGCCTACTTTGACGTTTTGATCTTTGATAAACTCCTGACCAAGAAGCTCTTTCATATCCTGCGGTTCCATGGCAGCAATCTGTAGGGTCAAATCATGGACAACTGCACGAAACTTGGGGTTTCTGGAAACAAAATCGGTCTCGCATAAAACCTCAACCAATACCCCAATTTTGCCATCGTGGGTATAGGCCTCAATTATCCCCGCCCCTGTGGCGCGAGAAGATTTTTTCTCCATAATGTCTGCCCCCCTCTGGGCTAAAATTTCTGCGGCTTTTTTTTCATCACCGCCAGATGTTTCCAGCGCATCTTTGCAATCAGAAATACTGGCGCCGGATGCTTCACGAAGCTTTTTCACCTTCTCTATCATCTTTTTCCTCTTTTTTGACTTTTTTATTCTTTAAAATCGTCTCTGATACTAACGATAAAATTAAATCGATACTTTGGAAAGAATCATCATTGGCATAAATTGGAAAGTCACACAGTTTCGGATCAGCATCAGTGTCGCAAATTGCAACAACTGCAACTTTCAATTTTTTTGCCTCAACAATTGCCCCTCTTTCTTTATGGGCATCAACGATAAATAAGACATCAGGCCGTGTTTTGAGATTTTTCAAACCATCAAGCATCCCGTGGAGACGCTTGGCCTCATCCCGCAGAAGCAGTTTTTCTTTTCTGGCCAGTTTCCCAAAAGAAGGATCAGCAATTTTAGCATCCAACCCCTCCATTTTCTTGAGACTTTTCAAAACTGTCTCAAAATTAGTCAAAAGACCACCTGGCCAACGCTGCCAAATCCCTGGCATGCCAGTTTCTTCAACCATTTTTTTAATCTTTTCTTTGGCCTGAATTTTTGTTCCTAAAAGCAAAATAATTTTGCCCTCTTTCACCTCTTTTTCAATAAATTTTAGAGCCTTTTCAAGCGAATTTAGTGTTTTATTGACATCAATAACAGCAATCCGATCACGAATTGCCCAAACACAATCCTTGGCTCGAGGATCCAAATGTTCCTTTTTGTGGCCAAAATATACTCCTGCCTTTAACAAATCAGAAATACTCGGTAGTTTCACTACTTTTTCCTTTCTATGTAGATTCATTATACTACCAAAAGTGAAAAAATACAACACATTTTCTCAAAACAGAGGATTGAATTTAGAATGGCGAATAAAGAATAATAATTAAATTCTTAAAACTCCTGATTCATAATTCAATATTCTATATTCATGACCGGGCATCTTGCCAAGAGTAAAGTTTTAATGTAAAATAAATTGTATGAAGAAAGATATTCACCCCCCCTACTATTCTAAAGCCAAAATTACCTGTGCCTGCGGGGCAAAATTTACTGTTGGTTCAACTAAAGAAAATATGGAAACAGAAATTTGTTCTGCCTGCCATCCTTTTTATACAGGCAAAGCCAAACTTGTTGATGTGGCCGGCCGGGTTGACCGCTTTAGGGCGCGACTGGAAAAAACAGCGGCAATAAAAAAGAAACAAAAACAATAAATCACAGCGAAGCTTAATCACTATCAGCCACAGCAAAGCGTAATCACAATATGTGATTAACCGGTGATAAATAGTGATTAGTTGTGATTAAATCGTGAGAGGAAATGAAAAATAACAATATCCATCAACAAATCGCCCAAGTGCGGGAAATTTTAAAAAGTAATGCTAATAAAGATCTCAAAGATTTGGCCCGCCAGGAGTTAAAAAACCTTTTTTTAAACCAAAAACAGCAAGGCAATATTATCTTGGAAATTCGGGCCGGCACTGGCGGGGATGAGGCCGAGCTTTTTGCTGGACAACTTTGGCGGATGTATCAGCGCTTCGCAGAAAAAGGGGGTTGTCGGATAAAAATTTTGGATAGCAATTTTTCCCCACTTGGGGGAGTAAAAAGTTTAACGGCTGAAATTATGGGCGAAGCCCCGTACAATGATTTTGTTTATGAATCAGGCGTTCACCGGGTGCAAAGAGTGCCTGTAACGGAAAAATCCGGCCGCCTCCATACCAGCGCTGCCTCAGTTGCAGTTTTGCCGGTGGTCCAAGAAAAAGATATTGAAATTGCCGATAAAGATATAAGAGTTGATGTTTATCGCTCTAAAGGCCATGGCGGTCAGGGAGTTAATACAACTGATTCAGCCGTACGCATCACTCACCTGCCCACTGGCACAGTTTCTACCTGCCAAGATGAAAGAAGCCAGTTAAAAAACAAAACCAAGGCACTAATGGTCCTGCGGGCAAAATTAAAACAGATGCAAGAGGAAGAAAGGGCCAAAAAACGGGGGGAAACCCGTCGATACCAAATCGGCACAGGCGATCGCTCAGAGAAAATTAGAACTTATAATTTTCCCCAAAGCCGTGTCACCGATCACCGAATCGGTAAAAGTTGGCGAAATTTAGAAGAAATCTTAAATGGAGAACTCTCTAAGGTAATCGAGGCATTAAAGAACGAAGAAGCTGAGCGCTTTACTCAAATTAGCTCTTAAATTCAACTAATTTTACTTTCAAAGTCAGCTCTTCTTTGCCTCTTATAATTTTTAATGTTACTTCCTCTCCTGGTTGGTATTGTTGCAAGTAACCGCCCAATGAGTGATTTTCATCAATTTTTTCACCATTAACTTCAACAATTATATCATTATCTTTAATGCCGGCCTTCTGGGCTGGAGAATCAGCCACTATGGCCGAACCTCGACTGGCTATTACCCAAGCGCCGCTATCAGTCGGTAAATTATTCTGACTGGCGATTTCTTTATTCAATGGCTGGTAACTAACTCCTAAAAATGGTCTAATGATTCTGCCATTTTTTTGAATGCTTTGCAGAGCAGTTTTGGCTGGATTGATTGATATGGCAAAACCAATATTTTCCGCCGAGCTAGCCATCACTGTATTGATACCAATGGCCCTGCCCTTTAAATCAACTAGCGGGCCGCCGGAATTGCCCAGATTAATAGCGGCATCAGTTTGTAAAAGCCCGTCCAAGATTTCTGATTGAGTGCCTGTCTGATCAGAAGTAGTTATGTGACGATCTTTGGCAGAAATCACTCCGACTGTCACTGTATTTTGAAACTCTCCTAAAGCATTGCCAATGGCAATCACCCACTGGCCGACCTGGACTGAATCGCTATCGCCTAAATCTAAAATAGGCAAACCAGTAGCTTTAATTCTTACAACGGCGATGTCATTGGCTGGATCAGTATCAACAACCTCTGCTGGATAATTTTTGCCATCATAAGTAAAAACAGTATAGGAAGCTTTGGTATCGGAAACAACATGTTTATTGGTTAAAATTAAGCCATCATTGGTGACAATAAACCCAGAGCCAGCACCGGTTTGTTGAGAGCCGGAATTGCCAAAAAAGTCGCTGATATTGCGGGTGGCAATAATGGAAACAACTGCTGGATTAACTTTTTTAGTGGCATCAATAATAGCAGAGGATTCCTCTAAAACTATTTTGTCTGTTCTGGTGGTGGGGATAGGAATTGTTCCGCCATCTTTAATCCCCAAAATGGAGCGCATTTTTGCCCCTACTGGTGAAGAGGAGGAAACCAAAACTATTCCGCCTACAGCTCCAACCAATCCCATAACAAGAGCCAAAATCAAAAAAACAACAATAAATAATCCCCCCCGTCGACGAGGACGATCGAGCATATGTTCCCCAGATTCATCGCGATAAGAAATTTGAGGCATAACTTCTAATTTTAATTTATACTTTATTACTGAAATAAAGCTGAAAAATAGCTATACCATAATTATATCATAAATTTTCTATAAAAAAGCCCCGCGCTTTACAGCGCGAGGCAATGGATCCAATAGAGTGATCCCCCAAAGACAGCGGCAACATAGAGCCAATAGAAAGGCGACCAGACAGAGACAATCCACCAATGAAGATCAAGATGGAGCTGTTCGAACTGCCGCAAAGGCGTCAGATCAAATACCTTGATTATTCTGAATTTTTGAAAAAGCGGGACGTGTTTGATATGGAAAATATCAGGTAAGGTGCCCACTACCCCGCCCAACCAGAAGAGAAATCGGTCGGGATTCTGATGAGTCAATAGCCACAAAAGTCCGAAACTGATCCCCATCTCAATTGCTGTCACAAGAAGTGGTCTTGGCACTCCTAAGGACTTTTCGCTCCACCACCCTGACTGGAGCGTCTCTTCTGTACCCAACTGGGGACCAGCATCAAGGGCTAAATGGCTGACAATAGCTGCAAAGCCCCCGGCTACTGGACTGCCAGTCATCGCACAAACTCCAGCACCCACTAACCCATGAATGCCTGTGAACACATAGCCACCTCCTATTGTCAAGATGCATTATCTTGTGATCAGATTAAAAATATAGCATCTAATTTAATTTTTGTCAACTATTTTCTCACTTTGACCGGACTCCAGATTTTATAGCGCCATTTGATTTTTAAGAGTTCTGTAAAAATTCCCACTGCTTTTTGCAAATTATAGGGAATGCGAGTTTGCTGGTCATGAATCCAAACCACCGGCACTTCGGCAATTTTGGCCCCCTCTTTGGTGGCATGATAAAAAATTTCCAGCTCCCAAATAGCGCTTTTTGTCCAAAGTTTTTGGAAAATCTTACGGGCTAAATCTCCCTTAAACAATTTAAAACCGCACTGGGTATCTATTAAATCATCTAAAACTAAAAGCCGTGAAAGACCGCCAAATATCTTGCCAAAAAGCTCCCGAATTGGCTTTTGGTGGCGCAAAATTTTTGCCCCCCGCACCCCGCGCGAACCAGTAACAATAGAACAACCTTTTTTAATTTTGGGCCAGAATTTTTTCAGCTCCTCAATTGGGGTGGATAAATCCGCATCAGTCATCAAAACATATTCGCCCCAGCAATGCAGTATGCCATTTTTAACTGCCCCACCTTTGCCGGTATTTTTTTGACGCACTAATCTAATATTTTTATTGTCTTTAATAAAATTTTTGACAACTTGACTAGTTTTATCTCTTGAACCATCATCAATAACAATAATTTCCCAGCTGTATTTTTGTTTTTTAAAATATTGAAGAATTTTTTTTAAAGTTGGGGGAAGGCGGTCTTCTTCATTATAGGCAGGAATGACAATTGACAAATATGGTCTTTTTTCCATAATTTTTAACTTGTGTGAATTATTTGAGTACCGGTAAAATCAAAAAGAAATGGCAAATACTCATAACCCAATTGCTCCAGCCGGCCTCTGATCTTTCCCTGCTTGGCAGGATGGGCAAAAAGCAAAATAAATCCTCCCCCGCCCGCCCCAGAAATTCGGCCACCGCTTGCACCCAACCGAAAGGCCTCATTAAACCCCCTATCTAAGTGAGGGGTGGAAAAATTAGGCACAATTTTTTTCTTTATTTCAAAGGTTTTACGCATCAAAGGACCAATGGCTCTAAGATTACCTTTTTTCAATAAATCATATAATTTGAAGTTATAATCTTTGAGGATATGCATGGTCTGGGCGATTTTTTCGGCTGACAATTTGACCTGGGTTTTCAAAATTTTTTCACTATCGTGAACTTGACCAGAATCGAAAAGCATTAAATAATTTTGAAGTGTCTGGCGATTGGCGGCTGACAATCTAACTGGCTTAACATCAACCGTGTCATCTTTATTATAAAAATAGGCATTAATGCCTCCAAAAGCAGTGGAAAATTGATCTTTTTTGCCGCACGATAGCCCCAAATCATGACGTTCAATTCTATAGGCCGTGTCAGCTATTTTATTTTTATCCCAAACCTCGCCATTAAACATTGAAAGAGCATAAACCAGTCCAACGGTGATTGCCCCGCCTGTTCCTAATCCTGTGCCGGCGGCAAGTGTGGTGGAAACCATCAGATTAACTGGCTTTTTAGTGCCCAGCCGAAATAAAGTGGCTTTGGGCAGTTTTTGCTCGGCAGGATGGGAAGTGCAAATGCGGGTTTTATGCCCATCGTGGTGGGCAATAACATAAACATATTTATTAATAGAAAAACAAACTTCAAAACCGCCATATTGTAAAAAATAGGCATCAAAGTCAATTCCGCCTGAGGTTAATGTTGCCCGCACCGGAGTCCGACAAATAACTGTCTCAAAATCTTTTTTTCTTCCCATAACCTCAAACTATCAAAACTTTTTCTTTTGTCAATTCGTTTTTTTTGATGAAAAGACAAAAACATTCATTTTTTGGCCACGATAAAAAATCCATTGTATTTATTAATTGAAAAAGGAAAAAAATTATCCAAGCAACTTATCAAAAGCCATAAGGGATAGAAAATCCCCTGAATAAAAAGTGGCGTCTTTTGGACAAAAAACCAATGGATTTCCCAAGCAATTTCTTCTATTGGCCCGATTGTCGGTATAATTTTTTCTATTTGAAAGCCCATTTTATTCAACATTCCCTTTAAATCGGCTAAATTATAGCCATCTCTTTTATGTTGGGCGTGATCATGAGGGATAAATTTGGGAAAAAATATTTTTGGCTTTTGTTTGGGAACGTGGATAACAATTTTTCCCCCTTTTTTTAGCGCCCGATAAAAATTTTCCATTACCTTTTGATCGTTTTCTATATGTTCTAAAACATCAATACAACAGATTAAATCATAACTATTTTTTTTATTAAGGTTTTGAATATCAAGCTGTTGGAAATTAATTTGAGGAAAAATCTTTCTAGATAAATTGACAACTTTTTTACTAATATCAACCGCATCAATTAAAACTTGAGGATATTGATGCCTAATATAATCAGAATAGACACCTGAACCACTACCAGCATCTAAAACACTGGTAAAAGATAAATTATGAATGATTTTTTGGAAATGCCGGGCCCGGGATTGGAAGCCAGTATCGGGAATGCCAAAGATTATTAAATACCAACTTAAAAGTTTAAGTTTGAAAGGAGAGATCTTTTTTTTAACGGAAAAATTTTTCTCTAAAATTTGAAAAAGAAATTCTGGGCATTGATGATATGGACGGCCAAAAAGCAATTACTCCTCCTGATCCCACCAGGATTGCCCCTTCTCCCGGATTTTTTGTGATTTTAAGGAAAAGATTTTGCCCAATCTCTCAAATAATCTTGAGCCAATTTTCTTTGCAATTGCCCACCAGCACAAACATAGCAATGTTATAACGGAAATCCACCAGCTGATTTGCTCTGGAAAAATTGATCTTTTATAAACAAATTTGACTTCCTTTTCCCTACCTTCTAAGGGAACATACATAAAAGTTGGCCCTGCCTTGTATAATTTTACTCTTTTACCATCAGCAAAGGCCTGCCAATTTTGAAAATATGCCTCTTTGAATAAAACTCCCTTGGCCGGCTCCTTTAATTGAACAGTCCAAAGTTGAGGATTGACAAAAGTGGCAATATAGCTGGAAGTTGTATAAGTTAATTCATTCTCCTCTCCTTTTAATATAGCCTCTGGTTCTAAATCATTTTTCCCTACAAGCCAGGAAAGAAGTTGACCAAAGACATCGGCTTCTTCTTCGTTTCTGTAACTTAAAATATGGTAAGGAAAATTTAACCCCGACCATATAACCCGGCCCTTCCCTTTTGTCTCGGCCGCCAAAACCGGTTGGTCAAAATTTTTCAAAACTATATCCTCTTCTGATAAGGATTGGGCTTGTCTCATATGCCAAGGACCATTATCAAAGATGGGTGGTGAGAATTTATCAAAATCTCCCTTTTTAATAATTTCTTGACCGAAATTGGTTAATTGAAGTTGCCACTCCTTGCCAAAACTGACATCTTCAGCAGCAGAAACAGAAGTCAAATTCAATTGGGTGCTTTGCCATCCTTCCTTATTCTCTTCAATAAAGATGGCCCCGCCGCTGTTTTGATAGTCCTGGAGGATTGTTTGGGCCTTATCTTTATTTTTCCACTTAAAATTATAGAGAAAAATGGCAGGAAATTTCTGCAACTGGACACTATCTAAATCATCAATATATTCTGGTCCTTTAACCGGAATAAAATAAGAAGAATTTAAATTGCCCAGGGCAAGGGAGCGATATATTAGATCATAAGAGATTTTTGAACCAACAATCAAAAAGGAGGGTGTATTGATTGATGATAAAAGGGGAGAAGGAAAATTATATTGATAAACATTAAATTGATCACTGGTCAAATATTGATAATCGGCTTTATCTTGGGAAAATTTAGTATCTACTTTTTCAGTTGGATCAACAAAAAATTGCTTAACTGCCCACCAATCAAAGAGGAAATTTGTCTCTTTTATATTGGTTTCGCCCTGCCAGGCGGCAACTACTAAGTGAAAATAATCATCTGGTATAACAACGCTGGTGGCTAAATAATCTCGCGTTTGCGAAACATAGGGATAGAAACTATTAAACCAAGAAGCAATATTGGAATAATTGCCTGTCCCCACTCTGAAATTAAACTGGTTGTCAGGCAAATATTCTTTTAATGTTTGGGAAAGAGGAATGTTGGGATTATAGGATGAAATTCTGGTGCTATCGATATTCCAGATAAATCGATAAGGAAGCCAGAAAAATAAACCAATTAAAAATACACTGCTGAGATATTGCCAAAATTTTCTTTCTGTTGATAAAAAATGCCATAAAAATCCGACCAGTGGAGCTAAAAAGATGGGAATAACTTGTAAAGCCATTCTGGGATCAAAAACACCCGCCCCGTAATTTTTTCTAAAAAATGGCAAATCCCATTTGCAATAGACAAACAAAAGGCCAGCTAAAATTAAATAAAGCCAAAATAATTTGACTGCTGGTTTTTGGTAGGAGAGATTTTTTCTTTTAAAGAGTAATACTATTATTACTAGTAAAGCAATAACTGGTATTAAAAAGGGCGAAAGCGACCATAAATCATCCCATTTGCGGTCTCTTATAAAAATAATTCCGTCATTGATAATATCAGCCCAGGAAGCAAACATAAATTTAGGATCATATGTTCCATGGCCTTTTATCAGATGGAGGGAGGGTGAACGCATAATAATCATTGGGATTGTAAAAAAAGCGGAAAGCAATATTCCGGGGATAAAAATTTTAATTATCCAAAGAATTTTTTGCCAAAATTTTTTGATAAAAACAATGGCCAAGCCAAAAATTACAATAAAAGCAGCCGGGCCAATAAAATAATGGCAAGCAACCGCAATCGCCAAGGTTATGACCGTTAAAATAAAATCAAATTTACTAAATCGCTCTTTTGATAAACGATTAAAAAATCTAACGGCAAAAAATAAACATAAGGTCAAAAAAGGAAGGGAAAAATTGCGAGAATATAAACCTCCTGCGAAAGCAATACTCCAAATGGAGGGAGTAGATAGATATAAACAAGCGCTGACAAAAGATAAAAATCCTTTTTTGGTTACCTCCCAAACAACACCATAGATCCCAAAAGATGAAATGATGATCGCCGCTAAACTAACGACTGCCAAAAGCAAACCATTGGGCGCTGAGGTTAAATTGTGCAATAGTGCCACTGCAAGATACAAAATTGATGGATACCAGAGAAAAAGAGGCATCCCGCCCGCCCAAATATGACCCCAGTTGTAATTAGGGAAAAATCTTTCAATAAATTCGATCCGGAAAATGTGAGAGGGAGCATCAGAACCAGTTGGATAACCTATCCAGATTCGGAAAAGAAAGGATAAAAATATACCCAAACCAATAAGTAAAAGTATTGATAAAAGATGCCCCAATACTTGTAAAATTTTCTTGCTCCGCACTATTCCTCCTCTTTATCCCACCATTCCCCTACTTTTTTCAACCGCGGTAGGGTGATTTTCTTTAATAACCCACTGATTGGCGCCCGTTTGCCTTCAAAAGCATACATTAAAAGCAAAAGCCAAAAGAATATGGATAGATATAAACTAATTTTTTGCAGCCGGGAATTTTTATATTCCAACACCACTTCTGTTACACCGGCAGGCAGATTGACCATCATAAATTCCGGACCAGCTGGATAGATTTTTAAGGCAATTTTCTGATTGTCTTTTATACCATAGGCCCGCCAGTTGGGAAAATAGAATTCTTTGAATAAGATATTATTCATTTCACTGCTGAATATTTTTACAACTCTTTTTTGAGGATTGATAAAATCAACTTGGTAATCTGTTGTCTTAAATAAGAGATTTTCATCTAAAACTGCCTCCTCTTTTTGATAATCTAATCTGGCAGAAACTAATTTGCCCATCAATTCTGATTCCTGATCATTTTGATTAGAAACAATGTGAAAAGGCAAATTAATACCCGACCAAATTATCTGGCCATTTTGCCCAACCATTTGGCTGACCATAATCGGCTGGTTATGGGAAGTAAGCAAAATCTGGGTATCTTCTTTAACTTTAACGGCAACACTGGCGCCCCAGGGGCCATTATCATAAACAGCCGGGCTGAAATCATCTAGATTTATTTTGCCTAAAATTTGACGGCCGGCTGATGTTAACTCCATATCCCACTGGCTAGAAATATCAATTTTCTTAGTGCTTTCTACTGGCAAAATATTATATAATTCCCTATTGGAATCTTTGCTGGCCTCAATAATAACTCTGCCGCCGCTGTCAAGATATTGGGCTAATAATTTTTCCACTTTACTTTTATTTTTATAACTGTAATTGTAGAGAAATATCGTTGGAAACTGTTCTAATTGTTGGACTGTATAACTATCAATATATTCCCCTCCGATTACTGGAATGATTTTTGTGCTATCCAAATTGGCATAGGCCAAAGAACGAAAAACAAAATTATAGCCAGTTTGAAGATCGCCAATTACCAATACCGCTGGAGTAGGAGTAGCAGAAATAATTGGTGTGGCATCGCTAAATTCAAAACCATTATAATTATAACGCTTGGCTATTTTGCTGGTTAAATCATATTGATAGTTACCTAAAGGTAGATATTGCTCTGGTTGGCTTTCAAATTTACCTTGGATTGGATTTAAAACTGTCTCATCACCGGTAAAAAACTGCCGAACTGCCCACCAATCAAGTAGAAAATTGGTTTCATTGTAATTATCATTTACATTCCAAATATTTTGGACCATATAAAAATACCAATCAGGCTTTAAGACGGCTAGGTAAAAATATTCACGGGTTTGAGGCAAATATAAATTATTATTATTAAACCAACCAGCTAAAATGCCAAAATTGCCAGTTCCTACCCTGTAATTAAACTGCTGTTGATTTTCAATAAATTTCTTGGAGACATTGTCAAAGAAAATTGCCTCCTGTGACTGCTGGAAATGTTTATAAGGAACGTCATAGGCATCTTGAACCGGAAACATTGTATAAAACCAGAAAATCAATCCGCCAAGGGCAGGCAAAAGGAAGATAATTTTCCACTTTTTACTAAATAAATGGATAAATAAAATGGCTAAAAGGGGAGCCAAAAAAATAGAATAATAAAAAATTACCCATAAAGGCGGTTGAACATTGGCATAAAAGGCAGCAAAATGACCAATGGGAAATTGGGCATAGATCAAAGCCAAAAGAAATAAAACCAAAAATGCCCAAAACATTTTGCTCTGGAATGTTTTGAAGGCGAAAATATCTCTTTTAAAAATTAAACTTAGTAAAATGAATAAGGCTAGCGCTCCCAAAACAAAAAAGGGCAAGAAATAAAAATAAGGCGAATATTGGGCAGTGTAAAGGGGATTTTGGAAAAACAATAAATCCTTCCAAGGGATGGTGGGCTGATTTTGGCTGGCAGCATCGGCCGCCATCTTGAAACCAGGCATTTTAAAAATAAGGGAAGGAAGCCAAAAACTAATAGATAAAACTATGGAAACTGAAAAAAGTTTAATTAATTTTAATAAGGTTGCCCCTATTTTTTTGCCCCCACTGACTATTGCCAAAATAAAGATAAAAATATAGGTAAAAATTCCCATGGCAAAATGAAAAAGAACAGCTATCCCTAAAAGTCCGGCTGTGGCAATCCAGGCGCCTTTATTGAACCTTCCTTCTAAATTTTCCCGCCAATATTTGACAAAAAGCCAAAGAGCAAAAACCACCAAAGGCACAGCAATTGATCGGACGTAAACAGAGGAATGGATTAGAGTCCAAGAAGAAGGCATCAAAAGATAAAAAATGCTGGCTAAAATTCCACCGACTCGGCTTTGGGTTATTTCTCTCACTAATAGATAAATGCCAATTGCGGTCAAACCAATGGCCAAAACAGAAGTAAAAGTCAAAACAAATTCTGGGGTTTGGCCAGAAATCCGCAAGATAGCACTCAGTACTAAATAGGGGGCTACTGGATACCAAATAAATTGGGGCATGCCGCCGGCCCATAAATGAACCCAGTTGTAGTGGGGAAAAAATTCATTGATAAAACGGAAACGAAATAAATGTTGGGGGGCATCCCCTGCCACAGGGAAACCAGACCAAACATAAAGAAAATAGGAAACAATAAAAGCCAAACCAATTAAAAAAAGAAAAAGTAAAAGATGACTTAAAATATTTAAAAATTTTTTGAAAAAATTCATCTATTAATCTTATTGTAGATAATATTCTCTCTTTTCTCAATTGAAGATTTTTTAGCTAAAAACGTTACATTCATTCCCCAATGAGAAATTATAATTTTTTCTATTTTAAAATTGGCGGTTTTTAAGATTGTGACAATTATTTTTTTATTTATAAAATGATGGAGATGGGAATTTTGCCAAACCTTGCCTTTGCCTTTTTGCCAGAAAAACCAAATCAAACGAAATAGCCAATTTTCCATTGCTCCGGCAATAATTATTCTGCCATCCCCTTTTAATACTCGATGAGCCTCCTGTAAAAATTTTTCTGGTCTTGAGAAATGCTCCAGCGTATCAGCGCAAATTATCAAATCAAAAAAATCTCCTCTAAAGGGTAAATTTTGACCATCAGCAATTGTGAGATTTAATCGGGGATATTTTTTTTGGCCGTATTTGATGGCCTTATCATAAATATCTACACCCCAAAATTGATTCTTGACAGTTGCCTTTCTTATTTTTTCTGTCAAATCACCGCTGGCACAACCGACATCCAAACCTTTTTCAAATCGAGGAGGGCCAATTGCTTCTATAATCACCCTCATTTTCTTCTCATGCCATAATTTCTGCCAAAAATTTTGTTTTTTTTCTTCAAAATAATCAATTGGTACTTGGGTAATGACAGGTGGGATTTCTCTCTTTGCTTCTTTTTTTGCTACTAGCCAAATTTGACCCAAATAAATGGGAATATTGATTTTATCCCAATGAAGTTTTTTAATAAACCATAAAAATATTCGACTAATCCTTTGCAAAATTGGGTAATAATAACCAAATCGTTCAATGAGATGATATAAAGGGAATCCCCGAAAAATATCCCTTTTTACTTCTACTACTTCCAATCCTGCCCTTTCAACCATTTTTTTAATAGTCTGAAAATCAAAATAATAAAGATGTTCAGGTGGCTTGTAGCTAAACCATCGCTTGCCCATAATTTTCGGCCAAATTCCCTTTTGATTGGGCGTTGTGGCAAAAAAATATCCGCCGGGTTTTAATATTCTTTTGATCTCCCTTAAAAATCCCAGTGGATTTTCTACGTGTTCCATACTTTCAAAAGAAGTAATAATGTCAAAGTAATTGGCGGGCAATTTCATCTGTTGCAATTGCCCGAGATAAACTTTGGTGCCTAATTTTCTCCTAATAAATTTGACGGCATATTTAGAAACATCAAGACCAGAAACTTTATATCCTTTCTTTTGGGCAAGATTTAATAAAAATCCTAAAGCACAACCAATATCCAAAAAATTGCCCTTCTTTTTATAGTGCAAAATTTGCAATAATTTTTTCTGGAAATATAGTTGGTAGGCCTTTTTATCAGCCAGATAATTGCGGTAACCGATCCCCCCCTTTGTTCCCTCAACATTAAAATAATTAGCACTATATAAATTGATATAATCAATTGGTTTAACTAATTTGGCAAAAATAAGAGAACACTTATTGCACTTTACAATTGAATAACCTTCCTTTTCCAATAAAAAAGTTCCCTCTGTCCCTTGGCACAGATTACAAGATATTCTCTCTTTCATAACTGGCTAAGATTAAGCCCCTTTGTCGAGATCTTCATGGTCTAATTCTACCACTTTTTTCTTATCATCCACTGCAAATTTTTTATAGGGATGGGATAAAAATATGGCCAATCCGATAAAGCTCAGAATTGTGATTAAATAACCTAAATAAACATCTTTGGTGGGGGAAAATTTTAAAATAATTTCTCCCGAGGGCTGGGGATTATCAATCAATATAAAACCCAGGGGGTCTTTTTCTATCTTTAATCTTTTTCCGTCTTGATAGGCCCTCCAGCCAGGATGATAGGAAATTCTGACCAAAATATCATCTTGGGCATTAATATTAGTGGGGTCAATTTCTAATTGATCCCATGGTTTTGTGTAATTATAAGACAAGTCAGTGGTTTCTTGTGATAATTCTGTGGCGTTAAGATAAGCCAAAAGCCGCTCTTTATCCAAGGTTGCCTTGCCTTCTTTGGCATCCCAAAAAGTCCCGGCTTTGGCTAGATCTGCCTTTTTAACTTTTAAAACCAATCCTGTGTGTTGGGTGGGAATGGAATAAATAATATCTCCCTGGTACTGGTATTCTTTAGTTAAATAATCATCAAATTTAAAAGGATTTTTAAAATCATGGTACGTAACTTGGGATTCTGGTAAATTTACGATAATATACTTCATACCGAGGGCTTTAAGCCAATTGACTGCCAGCTCTCCATCCTCGCCATAATATATTTGATAAGTCAAATGGGCCCAAAAAGGATTTAAACCACCAAAATCTCCTCCTTTTCCGCCGCGCAATTGGGGGACATCGGAAAAAACATTAAGCCAAAAAGCATGGGTACCAGTAGCATAAATACGCTCGCCATTGGAATTTTGGGAAAGCCATTGGGCAATCTGATATTCAGAAGTTTTTTGATAGTCACTGTTGGGCTGGAGCATTTGAGCAAAATATTCCCTGCGGCTGGGAATAAAAGCCAGTAGAATCAATAAAATTATTAGAAGCAATCCATAGCCCAAAATTCTAGAAAAACAAGCTATCCTTTTGTAAAGCCAAGCCAAAAGGATTGCCAGAAAGAGCCCTAAAGCCATTTCCAGTTCTGGAATAAAGCGAGGAATTGAACGATAGGGCAAAGGAATGAGAGCCACTCTATATTTATACCAAAAAGCAATGCTTAAAAATAAAACTAAAAAACTACCCAAACCGAGAAACCAAAGATAAAAATTACCTCGTTTGAAAAGCGGGGCAATAAAAACAACAAAAATGGCCAAAAAAGGGATGGACAAAGATAAAACCAAAGTTGGATTGCCATAGATGCCAGAAACAATTCCCCCACCCTCACCAGTTGAATATATAAGCGCCGCCTTGATAAAAGACCAATTATACCAAAAAACTGACAGGCCGAGACTAAAGAGAGCTAAAATTGATGAAATGTATAACTTTTTTCTTATCTGACCAAGACAGATTTGTCCAATAATAACCATTGCTAAAAATACAAGGTATGCTAAAAAGGCCGTTAAGCTAGTTAAAAGGATTAAAACGGTAAACAAAATTGCTAAACACCAATTAATTCTTGAGGGTTGGTTAAAAAGCTTTAAAATAAACAAGAGCGCCAAAGGAATAAAAGCTAAGCCCCAGATATGAGGCCCCTCGCCATAAACATACATAGCTATCATCCGCCAAGGCAGGAAATTAAAAACCTCACCTATCCCCCTAACTTCACCAATGAAATAACCCACTGAGGGGACAAATGTATAAACTAAGGCACCAATTAAAGCAATCAGCCGATTCTTGACAAGATATTGGATTAAAAAGTAAAGACTGATAGAACCTAAGGTGTAGAAAACAGCCAAGCATATTCGGTAGATTGACTCCACAGGCAGATGGGTTACAAGATGTCCAAAGGCTAACCCATATGGCACAACTGGTTGATAAGTCAAATAAAAGGGAAAACCCATGTACCAAAAAGGATAAAAATTTATATGGGGAAAATTTTCCACAATAAAGCGAGCATCAGCCAAAAAAACACATTCAATTGAGCCGAAAAAACCAGTAAAACCACCCCGGAAAAGCGGCCAGAGTAGAAAAAAATTGACCAAAATCAAAATTGCCACCGCAAAGCCGGTGGTAATTTTCCCGCCTCTCTCATCTATATCATTAAGAAGTCTTTTCATTCCGTTTTAAACCATGTATTTGCAGATGGCCATCTAGGGCCTCTTGGGATTCTTTTTCCAGTAATACTATACCGCCTAAAATTAGGAAACCAGCAATAATACGAGACAAAAACCATAAGGAGATAATCTTCTCGTAAAAGACAAAGGGAAAGACAACTGCCCCTACTCCAAAAATTAACCAACCTAAGCCCAAAAGTAAAGGGCCAAGATTTTTCCAAACCGAGCCTTTGGCCATATACATTTGACCAAAAACAAGGAAGAAAAGGATTGCTATCAAGAGACTTATCGGCGTCCAAAAGAGAAAAGAAAAAAGCATAAGGGAAGAGGCGATTTCGCCTTTGGCCAAAAACTGATAGACATTTAAGATCAAAGTGCCAGCCCCAATAATCCAAGGTAGCCAGAGCCAGGCTTTGCGGCGAGCAAACAGTAAGAAAGTACTATATAAAATTACAGTTAATCCTAAAGTCACAATAAAAGTAAGGATAAAATGATAATAGAGGAGCCAAGGGGCAATAAAGAACTCTTCTCTGAGTAAGAATAAGGCTTGAGTAATACCAATCAGCACAAAGCCATAACTCCAAAACTTGGTCGTCTGATTTTGTCTCTGGTGGCGATGATACGAACTCCAAAGATAGATGGCGATGGCAAAATAAACTAATGTTGAAAGGAAATTAAATATCATCTTTTACCTCCTTTTTCTTCCTCATCTTTCTTCTCTGGTTTTCTGACGACAAATGCCCAGGCCAAATAAGACAAAACTGGCGACAATTCAACGCTGTCAAAGGGTGCCAGTATCTTTCGCAACTCCTCTTCATTAAACTCATGATGATAGGGATAGGCAGTAACCTGCGGTCCAGCAATAAATTGCATCTGCCAGAGGGGATTATAGCGGGGAACAGTACCAATTAATACCCCGCCTGGTTTCAAAACGCGATAAATCTCCTTAAGGGCTTTTTCTGGCTTGGGCAGATGGTCTAAAACATGGCTGCAGATAATTGTCTCGTAACTATTATCTTGGAATGGCAATTCTTCCACGTCACCAATTTGGACTTGGGCTTTGGGAGCGTATTGTTTGGCTTGGCTAATAGCTTGGGCGTTAATATCAAGGCCCATACTGCCTTCTGGCAAATAACGTAAGATAACACCATTGCCACAGCCAACATCTAAAAAGCGCTTTTCTGCCTTAAAGTTTTGAATCATCTTCAAAATAAGAGCTACACGTTGGCGATGAAAATAGGAAGGGAATTCCTGTAAATCATCGGTCATTTTAACCCAATCAGTATGAGAAGTCTTGTGATATTCTTTAGTAACTTTTTGGATATTGTTAATTTTTTGCAGTTCTTTTTCTGGCAGCTCCTCGGGAATTAGGGAAAATTCTAGTTGTTTTTTTAACTTTGGATCTAACCAAATCAGTAATCCGCCCAAAAGCCCTATGGCAGCCAAGATAAAACCCAAAATTACATCAATTGGCACAGAATAAGAAACCCTCAAATCCACCATGCCCGTTAAAGGCAGGGGTATGGCTAAAAAGCCATAAGGATCTTTATCAATATCAATCTTTTTGCCGGCAATTTTGGCCTGCCATTGTTTATAATATGGAATGGCTAAGACCAAAATTTTTTCCTCATTAATTTGAGTTTGCAGGTCAACTTTATAGGGTTTTTGCCAATTAATCTCCACTGGCTCTAAAATCTTGATGTATTGGGCTAGCCCCTCTCCCTCCTTAACTTGGGGATAATTTTTCTCAAAATCTTGCCAATCATTTTTAGAAACGAGATGTGCCACGGAACTAGTCGGAATTTCATAAATAGTATAATCATAAGCTGTTTCCACGACTGGCAAAAGTTTGGCAAATTTTTCGGGTTTGGTAAAGTCCTCTGGCGTCACCACCAGATATTTGACACCCATCAGTTTCAACCACAAAATTGCCTGCTCTCCACTTTCACCTTTTTCAATCTGCTCTATGGCTTTGTCATAAAATTCAGGCATTACTACCAATTGGCTTTGTCCTTTGACTTGGGGAATATCAGCAAAAACATTAAGCCATAAAGAGGCCCGGCCAGCGGCATAAACTCGTTCACTATTAGAAAAATTATTCTCTAAATACTGGGCAATTCGATATTCACGAGAGGAAGTAATGTTTTGGCTGGCGACGAGCATTTTATGAGAATCTTTGGCCGTCCATTGGGCTAGCAGTAAAAATATGCCTAAAAATAAAACGTAGAAACTAATATGGAGGAAATTGAAGGTCCGGCGGTCAACTTTATTGATTAAAAGTCTTCGCATAAAATTAACCAACAAAACACCAATTAAACCAATGAGTAGGGCATTGGCCATAGATAATTCAGAAACTAAATATCCTGGATTGGGCAAAAGATTTTTATCATAAACTTGATCAGCAAAAATGGCCACCAAAAATAAACCAGTCCACAAAAAGGCAATCAAAAGTGACTGCAATCTTGGCCGGCGATCAAAGATTAAAAACAAAACTGTTACCACAATAGGCAAAACCACTAAAGACAAAGGAACCAAGCGCGCCCAGTTTTGAAAGATGCCGGCATTTTGGGCGTATTGGAAAGAACCTCGGAGAAAAGAAATATTATAAACTGGCGCTAAAAATAACAGAGTAAAAACAAAGCAAATAAAGGCAATTCTTATCTTTTGTCCGCTCTGACCGATTAAAATCTCGGAAAAAAGCAAAACTGCTAGCAATACCACAGCCACCCAAAGGGATGGCCAATGCAAAAATCCCACCATTGCCACCCCTAAGGCGGTTAAAAAATGAAGATAAAAGCGGGGCCGTTTAAGGTCAGCAAGAAAAGCTAAACCTACCAAGGGCAGAAAAAAGAGGGCGATAGCGTGAGCTACTTGGCCATCTTGAACGGCAAAAATTAAACGGGAGGGCAAAAAACCAGCGCCAAAAAGTGATTCCCTAAGTCTCGGAAAGAATAATACCCAAAAATTGACCGGCACCGAATAAGCTAAACCGGCCAATAGGGCGGCAAATTCTCTTTTAGTGAGATACCTAACAAATAGATACAAAGAGATGGGCGTTAGAAGACTGCAAATACCTAAGACAACTCGGCTAATATGACCTAAATCTTGCCCACTAAAAATTTTATGCAATACCGCCAAAATAAAAGGCAAGCCGGGGTTATAAATAAGATGAAAAGGCAGACCCAATTGCCAATTAGGATACCAAAAGGGATGGGACCAACTTTTTTCTAGAAACTCTGCCAAAGATAAAAAAACCGCCCGAAAGGAATCAGGGTAGGGGCTAAAGCTGCCCTGAAAAATGGGCCAGATTAAAATCAGATTTAAAATTAATAGCCCAAAAACAACAATCCCACTCAAAACAAGAGGGCGTATAGGTTTTTGGGAACTGTTAAACCATTTCAATGCCCCTCCACATATTTTTATTATAACTGAAAGTTAAATGCTTTGTATTCATAACACACTATATTTCTCTATATAAAATAGTATAAAAAAGACAAGCTATTTGAGACAAACTATTTGTTTTTTAAACCAATTTCTTTTTTGAATCTTAATACGAACCATAGTTTTAATAAATCCTTGGTAGAATTGAGCATTTCTCCAATAGTCATTTTAGTTTTACCACAGAATCTATCTTGGAAAACAATGGGGATTTCTTTAATTTTAAAATTTCCCTTTTTGGCATAATAAGTCATTTCAGCCTGGAAAAAATAGTTTCGGGAAACAAATTTATCAAAATCCAAGTTCTTTAAAAAACCATGTGAATAACGTCTAAAGCCAGCAGTGGCATCTAAAACCCGAAGGCCAAAAGCTAATCTGACAAAAAAGTTGGCCAATTTGCTCAATAGCCGACGAGAATAGCTAAATTTTGCCACCCCTCCCCTTATCCATCTTGATCCCAAGATTAAATCAATATCTTCAGATTCATTAAGTAAACTTTTTAAATCATAAGGTCGGTGAGAAAAATCCCCATCCATACAATATACAAAATCTGCTCCTCTTTTTAAAACCAATTGAAACGCTTGGGCATAGGCCTTGCCCAAACCTTCTTTCTTTGGTCGTCTTAATAGAAATAATTTTTCCTTTTTCATATTGTCTTTTAACTGCAAAACAGCATCTCCTGTCCCATCGGGAGAATTATCATCAACCACCAAAATATTCAAGGGTAAATCTAAACTGAAAATTTCTAAAAGTAATTTCTTAATATTTTCTTTTTCATTATAAGTTGGAATAATTAAATAATTTTTCATTTTTTATGCATCTCGCCCATTTTTTCTCTCAAAACATAAGCATAACAAAACCACCAAAAGACAAAAAGCCAGACTAAAATAACAAAGGTGGCAAAATAATCATGGAAAACCAAAGCAAAAACCTCGCCATAAAAAGCGCCCAGCCAGGCAGTAAAGGCCATCCGGAAGATATTGATTAAAAATGTGCCAATTATACCGATGGTAATGGCCTCAACTTTTGACCAGAAGGTGAAACTGCCAACCAGCCCTGTCAGTAAAGTTATCCCCAAAAGCAATAAAGACTGCCAGCCAATGCAGTTCCAAGTCAAGCCCAAATAGCGGCCATTAACAGTCATGCCGTCAAAGTGGGCAAGATAACTGATACCCAAAGGTTTTAAGACTGCTCCCACCAACCGTGTTTCATAGGGGACAACATAATTTTGAATGGCCATATAAACATGTATTTTCTCAAAGATACGAGTCAGAAGTTCATTAAAAGTGGTAAAAAATGGCAGCATCAAAAGAAGAATGGCGGCTGACAGAAAAATGAGCATAAAGGTGGATTTTTCCTGGCGGTTTTCTTCTATCACTTTGTCTCCAATTGTTCTAAAATTTGTTTAATATTGTCTTGCTGGGATTGAATTTTCAGAGATTTTTGCAGATATTCTTTGGCCTTAGCTTTATCATTCTTTTACAGATAAATCTGGCCTAAACCATTGTAGGCAAGAAAATTCTCTGGATTAATCTCCAACGCTTTTAGAAATTGCTCCTCGGCTTGAGAGGAATCATTTTTTTGCAGATTAAGAATGCCCAGTAAGGCATGGCCTTTATCATCATTGGGATAAAGCTGGATGGATTTTAGAGCTAATGCTTGGGCTCGATCAATGATGTTATTTGACAAATAATAGAAGGCCAAACTCTGCAACAAGACCATGTTTTCAGGATCCCAGCTTAAGGCTTTTTCCATGGCAGGAAGATTATATTGATTTTGGACTTGGGCAAGAGAAGAATTGATCTGAGCAATAGCCATGGCAGCAATCTTGGCAATCCAGGGGTTTTTTGATCTTAGATTGATGGCCTGCTCCATTAAATTAATCCCCTGATTAATATCTCCTTTAGAGAAAGCAATTATTCCATCAAAAAGTAAATGCTTAAAATTATCCGAATCTTTATCAATCATTGCTTTTATTTTTTCTAAATTCTGGCCGCGCGTCTCTTGGCCAAGATACTTGGGAGCCGAATACTCTAAATAAGGAAAATTGTCGCGATGGATTAAATTGTTTTCAACTTTTACATTGGAAGAAATTAGATAATCTTCCAGTGTTTTTGCATCACTTATGCCTAATTTTTCTAAATCAGCGTTAATATCTTTTTCCTTGATTCGTTCCGTAATCTTTTTTTCTTCTGCTTTTTCGCCCTTAAATCCCAGTAAAATTAAATCAGAAGTTGGCGCATACCAAACCTCGTTTTTATCAAATACACTTTGAAATGTTTGAAAAATCATTGCTAGATTTTCTGGTCCCATGTTATATAAATGAATCCATTGGGCCATTACCCCATTATCTGTTAGGTGGTCTTTGGCAATCTGGAAAAATTCTTGGGTAAAAAGATTGCTCTCTCCTGCTACCCAAGGATTGGAGGGTTTAGAGGTGATGGCATCATATTTTTTATCTTGTTTGGTTAGAAAATGGCGGCCATCAGCAATGTGGATATGGACATTGGGATTTTTTAAAATATCGCGGTTATATGGAGCAAAGAACTGATTGGCCTCGACAACTGCTCCTTCAACTTCTGCTACATCAATATTATTGGAATACAAAGAAACAGCTCCAACCGTAATACCGGAACCCAAACCAATGACCAAGGCCTTATTATTATCCGGAGCAAAAAGCATCGGTAGATGACCCAACAGCAGTTCTGTCGCTAAATCTGAACCAGTTGAGGCATCAGCCTTGCCGTTGATAGAAAGATAGATTTCATTATCTTTTTCCCCAACAGAAATAGTGGCTGTTTTGCCATCTTCGTAAAATAATAATTTCCCTTGCCGAGCCAAGGCTGATTCCCGATAAATATAGCCACCTTTGACAAGAATCTCCTCTCGCCAGCCAGGCAAAAAGATCATTGCAATGATGAGGGCCAAAACTACCCCCATAGCTACTCCCCTTTGCCACCAGATTCTCAAACCGACAATAACTGCGATTAAACCCAGTAAAAGATATCCCAAGGCAATTGCTTTCAAGCTTTTTTCCAACCCTATGGCGGGAATAATAATCAGTGTCATTAAAAGCGGCCCGCCAATTCCTCCTAAAGTATTAACGCTATAAAGATCGCCCAATCCTTTAACTTGACCGTGGCTGTATAATTTCAAACCCAAGGGAAAAAGAGCGCCCATTAAAAGAGTGGCGGGCAAAATGATGATAAAGGCCAGCCAAAATTGGCCCCAAAGAGCGCTGGAAAAACTAGAACTAGTCAGCTTGACATATAAATCAGGCAGATTATCCAGCCAGGAGAAACTGATAAAAATCCACAAGAATAAGATAAAAAGAATGCCGCCCATCGCCAGCCATGGCGATTTATTAAATTGATATTTGCCCAAAAACCAACTGCCCAGAGCAATACCCAAAAGAAAGACCAGTAAGATTAAACCAAAAGCATAAATTGAACTACCCATAGACAAAATTAAAAGCCGAGTCCAGCTTACCTTTAAGGACAATGTCCCAAAACCAGTTAGGAAAAAGAGGATTAAAATCAATTTTTGGCCTGGCAAAGATTCTTGGGTAAATTGGGCCACCTCACCCCTGACTTTTTGGGCAACCATATAAAGGCAAAAGGCAATGGTTAAATTTAAACCAGCGGCCAAATAAATGGAACCATTCAGGCCAAGCTTGACTGCCAAGATAAATAAAACTGCCAAAATCCCTACCAGCCCCCCGAAAGTATTCCAGCCATAGCTTTTGGCAAGTTGCCTTTGTAGATCTTGGTGGCTGGTTAAATAAACTCCCTGGAAAAGCGGCCAGGTGGCGCCAATTAAACTGGCTAAAATTAAAAGCACAATATAAGCCAAAATAGCTGAAAAGGTGGCTGACTGCACTTGACTAACCAATTCTAATAAACTAGGTAAAATGATGGCCCAAAGACCAATCGCTGCCTCAACTAATGCATAGATTACTAATCTTTGTCTCAAATTCTTTCTTTCCGCAAGCCGGCCAAAAATAAAACTGCCTAAAGCCAAGCCGGCAAAAAAGGAGGATAAAACCAAAGCAATGGCTAAACTTGTAGTACCGACAATGTACTCAAATTTTTTGCCCAAAATCAATTCATAAATTAAGGCAGAAATACCAGAGAGAACAAATAAAGCTAAAATAAACCTTCGCCAATTTCTCATCTTAATTTCCCATTTTATTTTTAAGTTTTGATTTATCATTTTGCATTTTGGAAATTCTTTAGAATTTCGTCGCTTTAGCGAATATTTTTGATTTTTAAATTTTGCATTAATTTATATCACCCTCATGGTAAAAACTTTACGTCTGGCCAAGCGCTTTCTTATCAACCAGGGCAAAAATGGAATAATAGCCAACAAAAGTAAGGCTCTTTCCGGAATTACAACAGTCGGCGGGACAATCCGAGGATTAGTATAACTGGGACCGGTATGAAAATTAATTATGGCGCTACTAGCTTTATATTTGGTATAATCTCCCCAGTATTCTGCATAGAGATAATCATTGGCGGAGAACGAAGTGGAGCCAGTAGTTGTGGCACCAAAACTACCGCTCGTCCCCGCACTGTCGCACCAATCTACTGTACTAGTTTGATCAACGATATTAGTATAAGTATTA
>Ga0210057_1001347_pt1 | contig 37525 bp, 42 predicted proteins | sample CryGeyCG2114_010_2_FD_183968 | JGI IMG/M metagenome (GOLD analysis project Ga0210057, IMG submission 183968) | Groundwater microbial communities from aquifer - Crystal Geyser CG10_big_fil_rev_8/21/14_0.10 (SPAdes) (version 2) | ecosystem: Environmental > Aquatic > Deep subsurface > Groundwater ... | reverse complement strand
CGGCTGCCGTATTCATACACGGTCTGTACGATTTTAATGTGATGGTATCATACCAAGAATATGCGATTGGTAACGGTGAGATCGCATTTATAGCGACTGGGCTCGGCGTAAATATGCTTTGGATCCCAGGCGTCATAGTAGCAATACTGATGTACAAACACCTGAACAAGCTCAGAGAAAAAAGGCGCATTTATCTTCCATCCTCGAAATGACCTGCCCTATCAGATAGCTCTGAAATTCTCTCGTCTTATCACCCAAATTGGTATTATTGTGCTCGTTCTCTTCGTATATCACCTCTACGAGCTTTCGTCTGCCCATGTCGAATACCCTTTCCGATACGTATATTTTTCCGTCATTTGCATATCCGAATATGAAATTCTCCTCGAACTTGACGACATGTATCGGAAAGTTCACCGCATATTCTGCCTCACTAAAGAATGCGTTGGCTTCCTTCAACAAGAATTTCTGTTTCTCGTTCGGCTCGATAGTCTTAAAAATTATATCGTTGTGACCCTCGCCTAATGTTTTGATCTCTGGTATGTTCTTCTTTATTCTTGTCACAAGTTCGTGTGGCAATAACAGATAAGCGTTACGGTCCAGTGCTATCTCGTCGGCATACCAACCAGATATTTCGGCAGATACAAGTGTTTTATTATCGCAAGCCTCTATCCACGCAGGAACATTCATCGTACTATACAGGTTATACCATGGTAGGCCATACTCGAATTCAGCCAATGACTTATTTTTGTCCATGCAGGCCAATAGAATTTTCAATGTGTTTGCATTCACGTTTGATCCGATGAACGTTACCAATTTATTCTTGAAATCGTACATGGAACTTATCTCCCTACTCTCATTGATCTCCAACCAGGGAAGATCATAGTGAAAACAGCTCTGATCATTGGAACTAAAGCACTGAATTCCCTTCCGGTATATGATGAGTCTGTCAGTATGAGACCAGAAAATTTTGCCATGCGATCCTATCGGTCCAAAGTCATGTGAATACACAACATCAATTCTATCCTTAGAAAAATAACTGTTCCAATTTTCAACGATCTGATGCAGGTCTTTGGTAAGTTCTATGTAGAATATGGTCTTGCCTGCTTCTGGCTCGATCTCACTCACTATATTTATCGCATCATTATCCTCATCGACGGCATTGCAGTATATCTCCCGCACTGCGCCCCAGTGCGTCCATTTAGGACCCATCTCAGTTGTCATGGACGTATCCTCTCCATCTATCTGTATCACCTGGAACTCCTGTTCCCTGTGCAATACCGATTTAGTCGATACGGTCACTTCTTTTAACCCTGCATAGATCTTGAACTTTATGCCTTCTCTCAACAGGAATGCCATGCCGTACTTGAGACCAGATCCGAAGAATCCTATCTTCGTTTCGTCGTTTCTCTTCGAGCTTGCTCCTATCAGTCTGAACGCGTTGATCTCTATTTCACCGTCGTTGCTTATCTTAATGTATTTCATTTTTGGTTATCTTTTAGATGTATTTCATTTTTGGTTATCTTTTAATCCATCAGGCTTATACCAGTTGTTGCCTTCATGTCGTCTGGTATGTCCGAGAAGGGCTTTGTGATGAATCCTGGAAGCTTACCACAGCTGTCACATTTCATCATTGGTACGTCTATCACTTGATCCTGTGCAGATCCAGTTAGCAATTTAGATAGTCTCTTTACCATTACTAGCTGTACGAACGTGATGCCGCCACACTCGCATTTCATCCATGGTGCATCTATGATGGCTTTTTTCTGTTGTTGTGGATCCATTATTTGTTTTATTTTAAAATTATTAAAAATGTCCGGAATGTGCATGGCGGGCTGAACCCCATACTTATCCCTATAGTATTACATTCCGGACTAAGGAATTTATACCTTATCCTATATGGAAGACCACATGAAAACTCAGTGCTCAGCGAAGGAATTAACGCCGATGTTGTTGCCTATAAGTTACCCTCGAGTTATCATCCTGGTATATTTCACATTACCCAGTATCTTTGCCCTACTCTCCCTATTTCCTGTCGTCTAAATGATCGGTCAGCGTGAACTGGTATCGAGCACCTAAACGGCGGCTGTCTTCCCAACAAGATATTATAAACGGACAAAACGTCCGCAATATTGTTTCCCCCGACCGAGCTCGTGTCGGAGTAAAATTTTTAATTTTTCTATTGAAAAATATTGCAGTCTTACCCGCAAAAAAAGTCAACCATTCGCTGTGGAGGAACTTGGTGTGGTTCCTTTGCTCCAATCAGACTCCTCTTTTAGACCGTGGATATATCAGCCGAGAGTTTTTATTTTAATAGATGTGCTCACAAACATCTGGGTAGCTCTTGCCCAAGTTAAACTGCTACTGTATTACAAGGCAACTTTTAACTTACTGAATTCTTTTAATAAAAACAAAGTTCCCCTCAACTGCGATTAACCCATACAGCATGGTATTCAACACTCCTGTATTTCAACAAGACTGTGAGGAATCTTTAAATTCAAAGAACTGATACAAATGTAAGAAGAAACTTTTAAATTTAAAACGCATGCTTTGATAAAATTCCACCGGCACCGATATATACAACATGAAACATTTACAGACATATAAGTTATTTGAGAACTTTGAAAATAATTACGTTGGGATGCACTGTAGTCCTAAGTCTTTGGACAACGATGACTTCTATGGTAAGATCATAGATGAGTACCACATGACATTCAGGCAGGTATTGGAATTGGTACAATACGATTATTCAGATGCTAAGCCGTTAATAAAACAAATCGATTCATTAGAGGATGGACTTAACATGTATGACGATAGTGTAGATCTAATATATGAGATCGAAGAATTCTTCGCAGAGAATAACATAGAATGGATCTTCGTATCAAAAGGTGAAGCCATGACTAAGTATGGTGATAACTGTTACCGCGTATATTTTGATGATATGAGTAACGTATACTCTATGGATGATGAACTAACGGACGGCGCAAAGATTTATATTTACAATTCGAAAACGGATAAACCTATACTAAAAAATGAAGCATATTAAACTATTCGAGAGTTTCAAGGAAACAAATCTGAACCTTGATCAAGTGTGGTACACCGGCAGTGGACAAGAAAGATCATCTTTTACATTGGACCATCTTAACAAAGGTAATAATAATGAGCATGGTCCAGGCATATACTTAACCAATATGTTAGAAGATGCAAAGAAGTATGGTAAATTTATACATGTTATCAAACTGAACCCGACTGGTGAGATCATCAAAAGAGGTGAACCTGTTAAGAAATCTGATCTTTCACTTGTAAAGAATATGATTAAAAAACATGTATCTGATTGGGAAATGGAAGCAAACAACTATCACGAAAACGCGGCGAGAGGCCTTGACGAGTTTGTCACAATAGTCAGTAATAGTGCAGAAGATCGTATAGATTTCTTTGAATACGTATGGGCTGAATTCTTTATGTACGAACCTAAGAACTTTGCAGTAGCAATGACAGCAAGTGGCATCGACGGTATAGTACTAGCAGGATACAATAAGATGGAAGGCATTGCACATGTTGTTGCATATAACGTTGACATGTTAGAAATACAAGAAGTTATTAAGTTATGAACCTAATCAAATAAGGACCGAAATGAGGCGCATAAAACCATACGTTTGCCATTTTTGTACCCAGAATCGGATTCGAACCGACAACTGTCATAGTTTTTGAAACTATCGCCACTACCAATTGGGCTAATAATAAAGTTTTCATAATAATAGGTTTTAGTTTAAATCAAAAAAAAAACCTGTCTTCCTATTATCGTCAAACTCTATAGCGAGATTGTTTTACAAAAGTACGAATAAAATATCGAACCTGCAGATATATAAAATAAAATCTTTATCACATGTTCAAAAATATTAATGAATACATCAAAAATAGTCAGGACACTCGACAGGAGCATATAAAATTAGATATGGAATGTGTAATGATAGGTACAACATCTACACAATGTCGTGGTCTACTCGCACACTATTTAGGAACTACTGTGCCAAGAGGTCATAAAATTCAGTTATGTCATGCTTGTCATAATCCTAAATGCTCAAATCCACAGCATTTGTATTGGGGGACCGTATCAGAAAATATACAAGACTCAATTAATAACGGCACATACATAAATCCATGGGATAGATTAGTTGAAAAACACGGTCTGGAAGATGCTCGTAAAATTCATGCGCAACGATTAAAGGGCAGATCTGGTGTAGGTGGACAAAATAAATTAACGTCCGAACAGATTGATAACTATATCCAAGCCATAAATCAAGCAGATCGAAATAAATATGGATGGATCTCACGTACAGCCCGAATAATGAATGTGTCACATTCACAGGTTAGACGAATAATTAAAAAATATGATCTATAAAAGTACCCGAGATGGGATTCGAACCCATAAATCACTTGGTTTTAAGTCAAGCCGGCTTTGCCAATTTCCGCACTCGGGCATTTATTATGGCGGAGTGCGGAGTAATCGAAACCCATGCCCGAAGGCACATCTCGCTTAGCAGGCGGATCCACACACCTTCGAACCCATGATAGAATATTTTTGAAACATTCATGCTTTGCCAACTTCATCACTGGTGCATCTATTACCCCTATTATTGACACAGGTGTAAATTTGTTTGTTTTTTTTACTCGTAAAGTACTCCGAACGGGACTCGAACCCGTACGCCCTATGGGCACAAGATTTTAAGTCTTGCGTGTCTACCAGTTCCACCACCGGAGCATAATTAAAAAGGGCGTCTAAATCAATAGACGCCCTTTCAGTTTAGATTTGTCTATCTGTTATTCAATATTCTGTAAACTCAACTTGGATACCTTCTCAGGCTCACAGCCGAGCTTCTCCAAGTAAGCCTCTACATCTGCGCTGTTGTCAAACATTATCGTACGGTATATCGACATGTTGTTTGTGGACGACATAAATATAAGCTTCGTTGCATGCTTCATCTTCAATTGGTTTCTAACCTTTATTATGAAGTGTACTGTTTCTCTTTTTTTCATATTTTAATTTGTTTTTCTTTTATAAACGTTTGCCATTTTTGTACCCAAAATCGGAGTCGAACCGATAACTGTCGTAGTTCCTAAAACTACCGCCACTACCAATTGGGCTATTTGGGCAAATTAGTAGAGGTGGCAGGATTTTAGCCTGCACGCTGGGACTACTTGCATATAGCTGATCCAGCAGGAGCATCTCCCTCGTCTGTCTTTTCCGACACACCTCTATTTTCGTGACCTTGGAGGGAGTCGAACCCTCACGCCGTGAAGCACTAGATCCTAAATCTAGCGTGTATACCAATTTCACCACAAGGCCAATTGTACTGTTTTCACCTGTTCATACAGCGGAAGATGGAGGACCCGATCCCCACCCGATTTAACGAGGCCGTGATTTCGAAGCACGTCGCGCCTCCATGGCACTGCTTCATCTTCCTTATAGAATTATCACTGTTGTTCTGACTTGTCCACAAAACTAGGGGCGAAGCACTCGAACATTTCCTTAAGTCTCTCCGCTGTCTTAACACACGGTTTTTTAGACTTGTTAATATTATAGAACGTCATGAAATCAGATACCACCTTGTTGAACCTGAAGTTCTCTACGTTTTCATTTATCTTGTTCTCGAACTCGGCGAGATCTATTACATCTTCTCCGACGTTCTTGGTCCACCTGTCCATCCTGTGTATGAACTTGCGCACTCCGTTCATGTTTCCGGTTCCCCAGTCTCCACCCTCGGCGTACGGTCCGAGGAACATGAGATACATCCTTAGTTCAGCAGCATCAAACTCGTCTGGGTTTACCACGTTGCCCTTAGACTTCGCCATCTTCTCGCCCTGGTACTTTATCATCCCCTGGTGGAACACCTTCTTAAACGGTTCCTCATACGACGTGACACCTATATCGTAGAGGAACATGTTAACGAACCTCGCATATATAAGGTGCATGCAAGCATGCTCTGGTCCACCGACGTAAAGATCAACCTGCTTCACCTTGTTTGGTGATACAAGCTCACCGGTATTGTCAGGATCAAGATACCTGAGGAAATAGAACGAGCTATCCACAAACGTGTCAAGCGTGTCTTCCTCACCTTCGATCGGAATCGGACAACCCCACTTGCGCTGTCTAGAGACGCACCAGTCTCTCTGGTCTTCAAGCCAGTTCCTCTGCATCTTCTTGGTCCCTTCCGGATAATCAACCTTGTCAAGTCCGGCAATAAGTCTGTCCGTGTAGTCCGTGATCCTGAGGAACCACTGGTTCATGAACCGTTCTTCGATTACGTTTCCACACCTATCACACCTCTTACCTTTTACCTGCTCGTTTGCAAGTACCGTATCACAATCTGGACAGAAGTTGACCGGTGCATCCTTCTTGTACGCAAGACCGCGTTCGTACATCTTCATGAAAACCCACTGGGTCCACTTGATATATCTCGGGTCGGACGTCGTAAGAATCTCTTCGTACTGCGTGTCCATCTTGTCCATCTGGTTCCTGAACTTCCTGATATTGTCATTCGTGACTATTCTAGGATCTCCGCCGATCTTTTTGGCGTAGTTCTCAGCTGGTAGTCCGAACGCGTCGTATCCAAACGGTTGGAATACTTTCACGCCCTTGAACCTGTTCCACCTGCACCAGGAGTCCATGACCATGTAGTTATACGCATGACCTATGTGGAGTCCGTTCCCAGATGGGTAGGGAAACATTACGAGACAATATTTTTCTTCTTCATTCATTCACTTTATTTTTAATACTTTCAGCGGAAGATGTGAGGATCAAACTCACAAGACCTTTCAGTTCGCCGCGTTTCAAATGCGGTGCCGTCGTCAACCCTCGGCTAGATCTTCCTTGTTACTTGCGGAGAATTGAACACCACCCGAAAACGAGCACTGATAGATTAACTCTCCTTTTTATTTTGCACTAATCAAAAAAAAATCTGGTGCGTTCACCAAAGTATCTAAAATGGGACTCGAACCCATACGTCCTTGTGGACACAACGACCTCAACGTTGCGCGTATACCAATTCCGTCATTCAGATAATAAAAAAAGCTCAATCGTTTGATTGAGCTTTTCGTAAGTAATGTTAGTTATCTTTTACGCATAGCTCAACCCGCTCTTCAGACTAGAGAGTGACGATAATAAGCTAAGTGATAAAGTTGTTTTCATAATTTCTATCTATATATCTACATTTACTAAAAAGTTTCATTTTTTTTAAAAAAAATGCCGATTTATTTCTGTGGACCAGTTGTTTTCACACTTATTACACCGCCTCCTATTTTAGGAGTTTTTTTACATTTTTAAAGAATACAAATATACAAGTATTTTTCAAACCGCACACATTTATTGGAAATTATTTTTTTGCATACACACCATCTAATCCTTTATTCAATTCTTCTGTTGATTCAAATTCTTCAAATAATTTTATTCGTCGTTTCATTTTTTCGTCCAGTAGTTGGTTTTGTCCAATTTTCTGTATATCATATACGGTTGTAATGCCATGCCAACAGTGAATCCGTACACAGCAACAAGTGCTCCGATAATAACAGCAATTGGGTTGGCATTCTCTGGATCCAGTATTACTGGCGTGGCGAATATACATGCGATAATGCCTACAATAGTCAATATTACGGTTTTCTTTTGTGTGGACCATAGCCACTTGAAATAGTTTGGTTTCATCATCTTATTTTTTTTATTTGATTTGTGTTGAATACTGCGACCATGTTAGGGTCTTTGAAGTTATGTGCCTCCCAATCGTTCTCCTTCACGAATAATGCGTCGTATCCTTTATCGATCAGTTCTTGTTTCCACTGTTTGAAGTATGCCGTGTCGCCTGCATGATCTGTTCTAATCTCGTTCCACTCGTCCATGTCTATCTCGTACGGCTTCTTGTAACTTACTTCGACCTCGTATACGTGCTCTCCGAACATCTCGGCAAGATCTTTGCCGTCAGTCGCCCAGATGCCAACTGCACTTGATCCTTTCACGTCAGGCCGGTTCTCGAAAGTATCGAATTCGTGATCGGTGCCGTGATACCATTTCTGGTCGACTGGTTCGGATTCGAACAATTTATAATCAGTAAGGTGTTTCACATATTATATATCGTCATACATTGTAAATGTATCGTAATCTGTATATGTTTTAATGAATTGGTGCATATCTGCACCGGCTTTTTCAACCATTTTAATTCGATCTTCCATCGTAATTTTCTCTTTTAATTGGAGCTCCCATGTTTTATCCATTATCGCAGACATAAATATCTTGATAATAGCTCTAAATGCAGCATCTGTATAATCTGGTTTGGCGCCAATATTGGCTTCGAATTCCCAAATAGTATTTTCTAGTTCTACTAAAATCGGACTTATTTTTTGACCAATCATACATTACGAGTTAAGTGTCTTTTGTATAAAGAAGACAAGTGCAACTAGTGCAACGACTGGATCTATGACCAGGTGACGCTTGGCCTGGTAGTCTGCGACAGATACTAATATGTGCGGTATGAACTTTATCTTGTCCTGGTGCGACTCTCCGATCCAGTCTATGAAGTCTGAACCGAGCGCATTCATAACGTCCTCGACCTTCGTCGCATAGTTCGCCATCACGAAGTTGTAGTTAGCGTATGGATCAGGGTTCTTGATGAGCATCTCGTATAGGTCGTTGAAGTCCCAGCTGAGTCTCTTTATGTTCTCGGCAGTGACCGACGTGATACCCTGTATCTGCCACGATTCTATCTTGTTTAGAGCTGACCGCATGTCTGGAAAGTTCTTCTTGACGAACTCGTCCATGGCAGCCGGTTCGTACTCTATCTTGAGCTTTGACATCACCATGCCTACTCGTTCTCTCCACAGGATCTTGACCTCTTCCTCTTCCTCCTTGTCGATCGGGTCGAAGTTTATCGGTTTCATCCTGGACGTCAGTGCGTCCGGAACCTTGTTGACGTAGTTGCAAGTGGCTATGAACCGACAAGTCTTCTCGTACTTCTCTATCGTGCCACGCAATGCTTTGAAGAACTGGTCTGACACTCCGTCTATCTCGTCTAATATGATCACCTTGATGGCTCTCTCTCCGTCTAGCACGGATAACGAGCTGCACATGCCGCTGATCTTGTCACGTACGGTATCCACACCGGTCTCGTCGGAACAGTTGATGTAGTAGTCAGCATGTCCCATGGATTTTAACGCGAGCACTCTGGCGGCCGATGTCTTTCCGGTGCCAGGCGTTCCGTACAGCAGTGCGTGCTGTTGAATGTCGCCGTGGTTAAGCTCGCCTTTAACACGATTGGATAGAATTAGTTGTTCGAACACCTTAGGTCGAAGCTTGTATGTCAGTAAATCTTGTACAGCGCTCATTTAATATTGTTTTATGTCTATATCGAAAGTTTCCTTTATTTTGTCCGTGTTCATCATGCAGTATGTTGATTGCTTTTTCGTACCGTCCTCTACTATCACGTGATACTCGTCTATCCAGCCCGAGCCGATTATCGTAACCTGTTTTTCTGGATATAACAGCTTGACCGTTCTCTCGTCGGCGGTGAGTACCTTCCGGTTTATATTCTTAAATGGGATGTCTGTCAGTGTATTCATTATTTTTTATTTTAAGATAGATGTATAATAATCGATAATTCCAAACATAATCATTTTCGTCCACACATCCTGTCCCTACTGGAAGAATGTCCAACGCTCCGACGCTGAGTGCGTATCGAAGCATATCGCCCCTCGATCCAGGCCACGGCGTTATTGACACATACACGCCGTCGGTCATGAACATGACGTGTGCTGTGCCAGCAATTTCCTCACGTAATATGTTGTAGTCGTTATCTGGCGTACTGATGACGCACACAACATCTGGAGATGCCTCCACCTCGGACGTCTGTATGACGAGTCCGTCGGCATCCGGCGTGCCGAACTCAATGAGCCTGCACGCGGCCGTATTTATTTTTTTCATTTTTATTCATAATTAAATGGCCATATCAACTTTTTTTAATGGTCCAGCAGAGATATAACCAGCAAGATTTACATCATTCCATTCAAGTTTACATATATCAGATAAAGAATTAATTTCTTTCTTTATAATCAAATATGGTAAATCAAAATGTGGTTGATTTATTTGTTGTTTTACAACATCTATTTGATTATTATAAATGTGTGTATCACCTGTTGACATAATAAGTTCACCAACTTCCATACCTAATGCTTTAGCAAATAATGTAGTAATAAGGCCATAACACATAATATCATATCCGCAACCGTGATACACGTCTAGTGAACGCATATAAAATTGACAGCTTAATTTATTTTCAAAAGCATAAAATTGATAGAATATGTGACAAGATGGTAATGGCGCACTATCTATTTGATTAGGATTCCATGCAGTAATTACCATTCTTCTATCATTCGGATTATTTTTTAATGTATCAAATGCTCTTTGTAATTGATCTATGCCACCAGGTCCATTAAAATGTCGCCATTGATAGCCATAACAAGGACCAATATCACCAACCGATAAATGCTGTAAATTTCTATTATCCAAAAATTCTCTTGTGGTATTACCATGCCATATATTTATATTATTAGATTCTAACCATTTTATGGAATCAGTCTCACCATTTAGAAACATCATTGTTTCATAAAATGCAATTTTAAATGAATGTTGTCTTGATGTTAAAATCGGAAATCCCTCGTTAAGATTAATACGCATTTGTGTACCAAAAATAGATTTTGTACCAATTTTAGTACGATCCATTTTTGTATTGCCATCATTTAAAATTTTAGATAAAAGATCTTTGTATTGTGTATCTAATGTATTCATAATTATATCATTTATATTTTAAATAATATATCGTATGATATTATTTGTTTCAACTTAGATATATAAATAAATATACGGCAAACAATGGAAAAAATTAAACAGGATTTACAATTTTTATTTGATGGTGATGGTAATAAATCACGGGAATCATATTTTAAAAAAAATTATGAGAAATATCATATATTAATTTTAGAATATACGTCAGAGTATAAGGATATGAAATTTAATTGTAGAATATGGCATTTTTATCATCAAACAAATAAAAAACCAGTGTGTAAAGAGTGTCAGCGTGTATTACACAATTTTCGATCAATTAAAGATGGATATTACACATTTTGTAGTAATAAATGTCAAATGTTAAATATTGAATTTCAAAATATACGAAAGAATAAAATATTTAATAAATACGGAGTATATTCAACTAATCAATTGAATTCTGTAAAAAATAAAAAAATTAAAACATGTTTACAAAATTATGGAGTTACGTCACCAATGAAATCTGAATTAATTAAAAAAAAATTAGAAGATTATAATTTAAAAACATGGGGTGTTAAAAATGTATTCCAATCTGATGAAATTAAAGAAAAAATAAAAGATACTTTAATTGAAAGATATGGTGTTGATAATAGTATGAAATATTTTAAATCATTTATAAAAAATAGAAAATCTGCATTATGTGTGCATCGTTATAAAAATTCTAATATTTTATATCAAGGTTCATACGAATTATTTTTTTTGGAAAAGTTAGAAGAAAAATTTGGACTAAATATATTATCAAATATTCCAAAATTCACATATATATTAAATGGAATATCACATACATATTTTCCAGATTTTTATATTAAAGAATTAAATTTAATAATAGAAATTAAATCAACATGGACTTTTAATAAAAATGGTAAAGATAAAATAAGCGAAATTAGAAATATAACAAAATGGAATTCAGTTAAAAATAAAAATTATATATTTAAAGCTTTATTTACAAAAAAAGAAATTGTAAAATTTATAAATAATATGATCATTTGCTAAAGTTTTTAAAGATTTTTGCCATTGTTATTAGAGATATTAAAACCCATATCGTCCGTGCTGCCCAGTGCCAGTGTGATATGTTCCATTCTGCGCATATCAGTATGAATACCGCATACCATAAACAAAATGGTGCTACAATCATCAGGATTGTTTCTATAAGATGTCTCATGTAATTTTTATGTTTAGTGTTATAGAATGTTCCTTTTATAGTTGAGGATTTTTTCCATTAGAATTTTTATGACATTCGAGATAATATGCTTTGTCTATACCTTCTAAATCTGTTAAGTCTGGTAATCGACCAAGTTTAGATATGATTATATTGTATCTATCCTGCATGTCCTTGAACGCGTCGTCTGTCGCACTAACGGCATCGAATGAGTAGATCGCCTTTAAATCTATTGTGCTGTCTTCGTTTATTGTGCCGGATGTTCTAGGCCTGAACACGATTGCCGGTATATCAAGTTGTACACTGACAATCGTGTTGGCCACTTTTGTATCCAACATTCTGATCTTAGCGAACATGATATTATCATGTATCTCGACTTCCTCAACAAGATGACTCACGTTAGATAGACTAATATCTGAAAAATTATTGAGCGGATCAAACATATCTGGGTGGCCGAGCTCGCCCATGTACCGTTTGTCATCCATCTTATCTTTCATATTGTTAATGACATCTGAATTCATGCTAGCATGTGTGTAAATTCGACCGTTCAGGTTTTTCTCGTTAAAAAATATCATAGGGTGCCATCCGTCTAACTTTTTTTCGTCTTTTTCCATTTTTATTAGTTTTTTTTCGTTTTTATGTAGTGTTTCATGAAATATTCTGTGGACTCTCTGCATGTGCTTAGCTCAATGATGCCGATGATGGCCAATGCAGCTTCATATATCGCTTCTAACTCGTCCGATTCGTTCCACTGACAAAATGCCTGTGTCGTGCCTTCTGTGCTTGATATGGATATACTAGGCGTCTCCTCATCGATATATTTGATATTCATGTGAGGAAATTGTTTCTGTAGTTTGTCCGCCGCCAATGCAGGAATGTTCTTATGCTGTAACAACAGGTTGAGATTGTCGTCTACTATTGATATCTTGCCATTTATCTTTACCATGGAAGTTCCATCCCTGAACTTCCTTATCTCCTTATATTCCATTGACTATGATTTTTACATTTTTGACATGAATGTCCCTGTGTTCTGTCGTCGCCAGTTTGATGTCAACCAAGTAGTCAGCTACGGCGTTGCCTATGACATCTGCCTTGTCCTTTACGGCATTGGCCCGTACCGTCTCCATCAACGACTTGTACGGCGATCCTCCGGATAGCATCTCGACACATAGCGAGAATGCTATCGCTAGATCCTTGTCCATTGTAATTTGTGTCAGCTCAGTAGAACCCTGCGGCCGCCAAAATATTCGTCCGTCCGTCTCTATGCGCAGCACTTCCGTGTGGTTGCTGTCATGTATGCTTATGGCACTACTAACATTTGCCGAAACAGTGGTAAGTCTTGTGTTTTCCATCATCTTATTTTTTTTCTGAGTTGGTCTTGTATATCTTTCGTTTGATCCATGAAGAAGTAGTGTATGTCTGGGTTGTACGATACGGGATGCAGGTTTCCTTCGGCAACTAATTCAAACTGGTCTTTGTACTCCTGTAACTCGACCAGCACACCGTCCTTGATAGCCGCTATTATGTTACCGTTTTTGGTGAACGCATAACTACTGTAACCGTTACTTTTTATGTTGTCGCTGGTGCGCACTATCATTATCATCATATTATGCGTTTTTTGTTGGGTTGTTCTCTATGAATTTCACCAGCTCTGTAAACTGGTATTCTGTTATTGGAAATATATTGTGTCTGTTGACGATCTCGCCAAATGTATTCTGTGTTCGTTTCATCGGTGACGTGTTGTAGGTTGGTGAAATAGACAGCACGTGTATGTTATCGTCTTTGTACTCTAGGAAAAAGTGCCACTCATCGTGTAGCGTATCTGACCCATTATACGTGTCCATGTTGATACGCATCACTCTAATGCAATTAACTGTAGGTTCGTATAGAAAGTGTTGGTTTCCACGTAGCTCGATTATCTCGTCGTGTAATACTTCGAAACTTGTGAATGGTACATCGGTTGGTGTTTTTAACAGGCATTGTTTCTGAAACATTTCAGTGTTCTTCGCGATGTATATGTTCCTTACTGCCTGCTCAGCGTCAGCATACTCATCGTAATCGGATTTCATAAGAGTCGGAATGTTGCTAACGAATAGTAATATTTTATTATTTATGTGATAACTGTACTCAACATCGTCTGGTCTAACTATGGTTATTCTAGTACACTCTGCAAGTGCAATGCCGCTAAGTTTTATTAAGTTTATCTTATACATGTATCTGTCATCCTTCCAATAGCTCCCTACCGGCAATTGCTGACTCAACATTACTAATTCGGCCACAGCATCTTCGTACGTAGCGCTAGATTGACTAACAGCTTGATCTTCCATAATGATTAAATAAAAAAGGGCGTATAAATATTATACGCTCCAGTAATCAAAGGTTTCGTTGTTTTTATAGGTTAAATGCGCCTGCTCCACTTTCTTCTTCCGGCGCCGCGCCGCCTTCTTCGCCTTCCGGTGGTACTCCGCCTTTTTCTGCTCCTGTCTCACCGCCTTCACCGCCTTCACCTGGTAACGCTGCACTTGCTGTGTCTTCTTCCCAGTACTGATCGTTGAGTTCCTTGTCTGATATAGACATCGGCATGTATCGCTCAATCAGGAATTTTGGGTGGAAATATGATGCTTCCTCTCCGTTCCTGTTCACCTTTATCTCTGACATCGAACCGATGAACTCTACAGTTTTTTGCATGACCTCCATTTCTTTCTGTCTCTCAAAGATGTTGTCCTTGTTGAACCTGATACCAACAGCGCTCTTGAACTCCACGTCGTCTTCCAATTCTGGATAGTCGAGTATCATCTGCAGGTATAACGGTTTTATGATGATCTCTTGAAATATAGATCTCAACCTGTTTATGAATTTACCAAACCTTATCTCCTCTCTGTCTGCACCATCTGCACCCATAACAAACTGTCCACCTCCAGCGCCACGGTCAAACCTGGCGAACGGTATTTTTGAATCTATCTTCAGCTTGTTGTAAAAGTAGTCTAGCTGTGTCGTATCGCCTAGGTCCGGTCCTTCATTACCCATTACCGATATGTCGGTCTGCTCACCGTTCTTGTTAGGAAACATGTAGTTTTTATAGAACGGGATGTTCGGCCTACCATTTACGAACAACTCACCAGAGTCGTAGTCTAATCGGATGTCCTCCTTGTATATAGACATCAACTGTCCTAAAGACTCCTTCGCCTTCTGTGGCGACTTGGATCCGATAGGAACCACCATTTTCATTCTGAACGATGCGTTCATGATGGACCATATTACCCTGGTGTGCTCCATAATCCTTAATAGGTTGAACGATCTGATCAAACGCTCTACGTAGCTAACTCTGGTAAGCGCATTGCCCTTAGCGTAGGCAATGTATATTATCTGAGAGTCGTACAGCACCTTTCTCAAGTTAACGTCCGCCTCGTTTTGGTACCAGACATTCTTGAACGTGCCGTCAGTCTGTTTTTCAACAGACGGTCTGAGGTTGATAGCGTCTAATTCCTTGAAGCCTATTATGTTCTCGGCCTTATCGTCATAGATAATTTCAAACGCCAAGAATCCGTCCACCAACAGTTGGTAAAAGTACTGCCATGCCGTGATGTCGTCATTGAAATGAAAGAAATTATATAGCTTGTTGAAGTTTTCCTCAAACTTTTCCTTGACTTCGTCCTCGACATCTACAGACATCGTTGAAGGATAGCAAAAAAATTGTTTCTCATCTTGTATGATAGCTTCATCGGCGATAGTATCTAAACACCATTGTATCTCACCATTTAAAGAGAACTTCCTGAGGAACTCCCGTCTTGACTGATAATCCTTGTCAAAGTGCGCAATGTATTTCTTAGGTCCGATGTCGGCCATGGCCAGTGTATACATAAGCGCGTCATCGCCCATTATTCCCTGCTTTAAGAACTGCCCCTCTGTGGCACCTACCGCCTGTGAGTTTTTCACGACCATATCATCATAACGCATACCCAGGTTTGCGATCTCTCGCACCTTCGTCTGTATCGAATTAAATAACGCGTTATTGCTCAATCTATCTAAAAATCCAGACTCAAAAAGTTTACCCATAATATTATTTTTTCAATTTGTTAATGAAAGCTTCTTTCTCTTTTGGCATCTGTCCCATGTTCTTTACATAGTCCTGATATATTTTGTTTACACCCTTACCTCTTATTCCACCGGTATACAGCGGCACTACTGATACCCAGTCCGCATAATCATACACCTTAATCTTGCCCATCTTGTCTCTGTGCAACGTGATATATGCACGTTCAAATCCGGTGCCTGCTAGTATGGCCTGTGCCAATTTGAAATTTATGTTCACGCTCTTCTTGCCCTTCTTGCCTATCAATATCTGCGACGCATTATTATCTATGACAGAAATAAAATATTTGTGCAACTTCTCGATGACGAAAGGTCTAACCTTTGGCGGTATTAGATTGAAATCTATGCATGTCTCATACACTTGGTCATTGTTTACTATCTGTCCCATCGAAAATAACACCGGCCAGTGATCTATGAACTGCGATCCGGACTTGAGCTCATCCATGCCTGCGTACAGACACGTGTATATTTTTCCAGGTATAAGCACCTTCTCGGTGAATATCTCCTGTGGCTTGCCATACTTCTTACTGCCGCCGCCCTGATACTTATCCTTCCATAACGTGTACGAATACTTGCCAGCCTTCTCAAAAGAGCCCTGCTCCTTCAGAAATTTAGACCACTGCTTATCAAATGATTCTTCTGCCATTCCTATTTATATGCAATTAGAGGAAGATGTTCCCATATATGTCAGAATAAGAAATTTTCAGTACAAACCTGGAACTCCATTCCCCTAGCATTTGCGTATTTTGTGGCCGCTATGAATTTTGACCGGTTGACAATATACACGCGTAATTCCCTATTGTATCGTTTTAACTGAGCAGCCGTAGCATTGCCCTCGTTTACTTTTGACATTAGTACCTTTCCTGGCGGCAATGTTTGAGCTTTCGGCTTTACCTCTATGAGATACTGTCGCTTCTCGCCATCACGCTCTATTAGCACCCAAAAATCCACATAATACCTATGTGGTTTATTATCTAATGGCGAAATGTAAGGCACCATTACGCCTTCCGAATTCCACTTAATGATGTTCGGATGCAAATCACACCACGTGCAGAATCGGGTTTCCCAACTGGACCGCGATATGATCCTGGTGTTGTCGCCCATGTACTTATGTGGGTTCTTTGGCACGAAAAAATTCTGCTTATATTTACCGCCTATATTTGGTCCTACTCCTTTTATCATAATGTATATATCAAAGAAGTCACCAATTAAGGTGACTTCTTTGCAATTTTAAATGTTGTCTTATAGATAAATGCTGTCTTCTGATATTGACAACGTAGGTCCCTTGTCTGGGTGGTGCAATCTTTTCCAACCCTTTGCGAATCCGTGCTTGGCGATCTGCGAATAAAATGCAAACGCGTTAGTCGATTTTTCCGGGTTGAACCTGTCCCAATACTTGATGAGATCTTCGAGCGCTGCAGATATGCAGTCCTCCTTGTCCATCGGGTATTCGTAGTGTAGGTTTTTGTTGCTCTCAGTAGCTATCAATATGAACATGCTAACCGCAGTGTCCGTTAATTTGCCTTGTTCTTTTGATATTAGAATTTCTGATAATAAATCTTTGTTCTTTACGTAATGGGGCATATATCTCGGAGATATTTTTTATAAAGGGGTTAATAGGCAATTACTTGCCTTTCAACGCATCCTTAAAAGCCTTAACTTTTCCAACAGCGTCGGAAATTTCTTGCTTATCTATTTTATCGTCACTTGTGATTAATGTTTCAACCGCTTCAAGACTTTTTAACGCATCCTCCAATTTTCCTGAAATTTCCGTATGCGTATCGTTGCCTTCGTTCTCAACATCTAAGTATTTTTTAGGAATGCTGTTGATTTCGTCCTTAGGCGTTTTTAGCTTGATCGAGTCGTCGTCGCCGGAAGAAACGAACTGAGAAGCATCTATGTCTACCAGTTCTCCTTCAGTGAACGGTCCGAAGTCTATTTTAACCTTTGCTTTGGTCCAGACGCTAAGATCGTCCTCAGTTTCAGCATCGTCAGCATTAGATTCAGTTACTGCCTCAGTTTTTTTTTGAGATTCTGAAACCCTACTGTCTACTAATTTAGCGTTGGCTTTAATTACCTTACTTAATAGTGGCGCTAACTCTTTCGGTATCATAGTTAATAAGTGAGCCAAATCGTCCATGCTCTCGCCGGTTGACTCAATTTCAAGCGTCTTAAGATCAAACATAATATCACCTAATAATGACTCAAACTTATCTGATTGTTCATCTGTGACGTAGCCTCTCCATAAATGTCCGATAATGTAGTCCATAAGTTTAATCTTTAACGCTTCTGGATCAGCTATATCATTGATTGCAATTCTCTGTCCGAACTCCTCGTTGGTTGTTCCACTGACGTTGCTCATCGGTTTCTCAGAAGCATCCTGTGATTTCTTTGTTGCATCTTCGGCAGCTAGCTTGTTCTCGTTGTCGTTGTCTGCTATGTCAGCTGTCAGTTCCTCGAGTTGATCCTGTCCGTAATCGCCAGTCTCGCCGCCGTCCCAAAGTACTGTGTACTGTTGTTCAGCTGAATTAATTGCAGTGATGACGCCCTTCTTTTCAGACCCCTTCATGCAAACAGAAACGTTAACATCTAGTGCTTCGACCAAGGCATTTTCTAATATAGATACCTTCCAGTATAAACCTTTATCTTTTTGTACAGCTGTTAATTTTGAATTTAGTTTTTCAACTTCTTTATCAACTTCCCTATTTGGTCCCGAGAATTTATGTGTTTTTATAAACTTATTTGTGTTTGAATCTACTAATACAATCGTAGCATCTTCATTTAGTAGTAGTTTAGACTTTTTTCTTTCTATAACAGATTGCATAGAATCAAGTATAGCATCAAATTTACTAGTCTGGTTGTAGTACGCCAGCTTGCTTACTGCTTTGTGTGTGATGTCTATGACATCTCTACCGGTAATGTCACCAGCAACACTTTCATGCATAGCCATATTATATACTCTACTTGGCTGCGCAACGTCTAAGTTATCAAACGCGGTAATTAGTCTATTGGCCATACCTGCGGTAGTGCCATTGAATGCTTCATTTACTGTTGCTACGAAATCCTCACGTGTAACTAAAGTTGTGCCTACTTTTTTGGCGCCTGACTCTTGTATGATATTTGTGATCTCTCTTACGAAAGGCATAACCTTAGCCATAAGCTTAGGACTACCGTTGTGTAATTTGGCTGCTAAAGATCCTTTACCGATGTAACCGCTAATAGTTGCGATCTCGTCTTCGTTCAAACCTTTAGACGTAAGGTAGTTGTTTAATTTTTCGTTAGACTTTTCATCTTCTTCTTCGTCGTTATTATCTGGTAATGGTTCAACTTCAGCATCAGCTTCCTGATCTACAGTAGATTCGTCATCCATTGTAGCATCATCTTCTGCATCCACTGGTGGTTCGCCTGCAGCGTCATCAGCAACAGTGTCTACAGCCGGTAAATCAGCATCGTCACTTACAGCATCAACTACAGTATCTCCAATCTCTACACTAGAAGTATTTTGTTGTTGTTCGATAGATGCTGTTTCTATGTTACTAGGAATTGTGATCTCTGCCTCTTCACCTGTTGGTGCGACAGCCATTGCATTAGCAGCGTTAGGTATCGAAGCAGCCTGTGTTTGTGCGTTATCTGCACCCACATGGCCGTCAGCAACTAAAGCATCGTCTGTTGTTGCATCACTGGCCAAAGCATCAACGTGATCGTTGCCAGCTATTTCTTGTGTTTGTGTTTGTGCACCTTCTGCACCCGCAAGACCTGCATCTGTCATTTCGTCTCCAGCCGGAGCAATGACATCTTCAGTTGGAATCTCTTCCTCAACAGGTAAGTCAGTTGGAACCTCTTCAGTTGGAACCTCTTCAGTTGGAACCTCTTCAGTTGGAACCTCTTCAGTTGGAACCTCTTCAGTTGGAACCTCTTCAGTTGGAACCTCTTCAGTTGGAACCTCTTCCTCAACAGGTAAGTCAATTGGAACCTCTTCATCGTCTATAATAGTAGAATCAGCTTCTATAGCATCAGCTACATCATTTTTTTTTTCCGATTCCGTTTCGTCATCCTCATCCTCATCACTTACAGTATTTTCATCATCTTCTTCAGAAGGTGGTGTGTCTGTTGGCGGTGTGTCGTCGTCGTTAGTATCGCAAATACATTCTTCTGAACCACATTTATCGCAAGTCTGTGTCTCTTCCTCTTCCTCTTCCTCTTCCTCTTCCTCTTCCTCTTCCTCTTTTTCCATTATGGTAACAAACTTTTCTAACTCTGTACTTTTAGTATGCCATTCACTTTTAAGTTTGTTTAATTCAGATTCTAACATTTCTGCAGCAGCCTTAACTTCGGCTAGATCGGCTAGATCGGCATTTTGCATAATAGCCTCTTCAATTTTATTGATCTCAGTTTCCACCAATTCGATATTATTTAAAACATCATTCATAGCGCTTTCCATCAGAGATTTCTTCTTAAGATCGCCGTCAAGCATATCAATAAGACTTTCTGACAAATCGTAGTTTAAAAATTCTTTGACAGCAGTAACAGTTTGAACAGCGTTTGCTTCACTGAATGAGTTCTCGTTCATCGTAGGATTAACCTTGTTGATATATAGCTTATCATTCTTACGGAATAAATAAACGCCTACTCCCTCATAAAGGTTAGAGAATACTGCCTTACCATAATCGACCTCAACAATTTTGTTTAAGTTCTCTTGTAATTTAACAGCAACAGCGATCAAACCGTTGTCAGATTTGAACATTGTCTTCTGTGTGTGGAACAATAATTTTTGTCCTAGATCAGCTGGATCTATGGCAGACTCACCGATAAACGTACCATCCTCGTTCATTGTGACCTTAGTAGATCCAATGTATACGTGGACACCTTCGTCACTTACTCTAACAGCATTGTTAAAAAAGTTCTCACAAAGGCTAGTGTACTCTATAGGTAAACCGTTAATTTGTGCTTCGCTGAGTCTAGCAATACCTTCTGTTGAAGATAAGTAGTAAGCATCTCCAGCTCTGAACACAGTGCCTTCTGCAACCATGTTGATTGGAGAATATATTTTGTTTATAGAGCAGTTACTAGAGTTTACGGCCACATTAAATTTGTTGCCGTATGAGTTCTCTAAAATCTGTACGTGCTTGACAAGATTACTAACGGCTGGATTAAACATCCACTGTCTCATTTCTTTAACAAGTCCTGGTATAGATCTGTTCTCGTTCATCAACCACGTGTTCAGTGATTGTATTGCAGTACCGAAGAAGTTCTTCTGATCATGCTCCGCGATGATGTGTATCGTATTTTGTACTTCTATCTCAACAGACTTAGCGTCTGCAAGTGTCTTTACTGTCGAATATGCTTCGCTCACGGTTGGATCCCATGCAAAACCTGCAATATTAGAAAGGAAATCTTTAACAAATCTCGACTCAGACACGTTGTTAGCTATATGTGACTCAAATCTGGCAATAGCATACTTAAGCTGTGGCGTAGCCATGATCTTACTAGTCTTAATCGTCTGAATAGCTTCCGCTATGCCGTACGATTCTACCCTAAGGTCCTTAAGCACTCTACCAGCAGACGGGTCAGTCTTAGCAGCAAGAACTAATCTTTCATGCAATGCCTTGGTTGCATCTGATCGTTTCTGATTTTCGGTTTCTAGCGTGTTGTCCCTGAGGTTTCCTACTGACGACACGTTCTTAGGTCCATTCCAATTTTCCATCAATTGTTGTGCGGTCCTTCCGGAGATCTTTGCTTCGATCTTTCTTTTGTTGACTGCATAGCTATCAGTTTCAGAAAGCAACTCAGCAACGAGATTATCGTTAGCAGCAGCTTTCTTTAAATCGACGAATAATGACTCAGTTAATAGGACATCCTTATCGATTCCCGAACCTTCCGACTCATTAAGATATTTTTGGCATAGTTCCTTTACTTCTTTAGAGGCAGTACTACCGGCCAAATTTTTGATTCTGTTTTTAAGATCCATCACAGAGGTTGTTTAGATTATTTTGTATATATATCCTTTCTATTGAAAAAAAATGTTATTTATTAAGGTTCAATTGGTGGAGGCGTTGGGGTATTAGACGGAACGTCATCCTTAGTATCTCTAGTCATACCAGAATCGATCTCGCCTTCGAACCGCGCGAATACGCCGGAAACTCCCGACACTTCATATATAACGCTTCCAATTCCCCTATTCATCGTATTTCCACGGAACATTTCGGTAGATGATCCACCTGATCCACCTGATCCACCAGGCACGCCTCCTCGCTGTGAGAACGGATCGCCTACAACTGGTTGATAAGTCTCTAACTCTATTGGAAATGTTACTGTTATTGTCTTGTCATCGCCATACGTGAACTCAGTAGGCCTGTCTATAGTATAGTCCTGAGCGAATCCAACCTGACAAGGGACGCGAAATCCCTTGTAGCTCACCTGATATGTTGCCGCCTTGTAGAATGTCGCAATGAATTCCTGTATCACCTTGAACGCCTCAAGCAGAGATCCGACGATTATCTTAACGTCGTATGACATCTTGATTGGAATAACGTTAACGTAGTCTGAATAAGCCTTCACCTGACCTTCTTCCTGCCTGTGATATGTACCACGTACAAACTTGTTAACTAGCGATGCAGAATCTATAGTGAAGCTTGATAATTCTATCACGCCTCTAGGTATCTGGTCGTAGTTCCCCTCGACATATCCTGTCTCACAATCCGGGTGATAATTAAGGAAAAAATCCTGCATAAATCGTTCGTTATTGGCCATGACCGGGTAGAACGGAATGGTAATCTGCTGGCTCTCAGTATCGCTGATCACCTGCTCGATAACAACATTCTTGTTCATTAAGTTGATCAAACCGACCAATACTGCACGGAACATTACATCATCTGTATTATAACGATCTGTAAAACTCATATTATTTTTTTATGTTTATCAAATATCATAAATTCAAAATTTAAGCCAATTTATTCACACGAATACTTTCTAATTTTGCCGTTATAGTCATATTCTATATATCTTCCTATTTGTTTAGTGATATTTTTTAAATCTGTTATAATATCAGATTCTTCATATTGCTCAACTAATGAAAATATTTCATTCTATTTTTATTATTTTTAAATTGGAAAAACCATTTTCTTTCTTAACTTCGATCTTATATTCAAACATCTCTGTTGGTAATGGCGCATGAGATACTACGAATATGTTAAGGCCCAGTTCTTTAACGATGCGTTTTAATATCTTACATATAGTATATATACCGTCCATGTCGACACTTGCGAATATCTCGTCTAGGAACATCACATTGATGCTAGGAAATTTCATCTTCAACAACCTGATGAACGACACCAATATCACGAAATCTACCTTTACGCTCTCGCCCGCGCTCAACGTGGCCGGTGAGATCTCCTCGCCGAGGTGCATTATTCTCGCGTCAAACTGCTCATCGAATATCACCTGATAGTTCATGTGCATCTCGCCCATCATCCTGTATATCTCTGCATTGAACGCCGGAGTTATCGTCTGCATCGCTAACTGCTTTATACCCTTGTCTGACAGCGCGTTCTCCAGTATTTTGAACCAACTGTGCTTTGTGTCCTTGTCGTTCTTGACGGTCTCAGTGTTAGTAATGTCTGCTTTAAGCTGTTCGACTATCTTGTTTATGGACGTCAGCTGGTCATCGATCTTGTCGTTGTTGAGTCCCTTCAATGCTGTCTTTACTTCTGCGATCTTCGATTCGATCTTTGATCCCTTCGCAACGAAGTCCCGCTTCTTGTCATCCTGCTCCTGTTCCATTATTCGCGCCTGGTCCCATTGGCCATTTAGATCCAATAGCTGCCTGTCTAGATTCGCTATCTCCGTTTCTATGCCAACCTTTATGTTTGTGTGGAAGTCGCTCGTAAGATCGGACTGGCACGTCGGACACTGCTTATTAGCATATAGGCCGAGCTGATGGCGTAAACCTGATATTTTATTTGATACTGTAGTCTTGGCCGTATTCAGGTTGTGTACGGCCGTCCTGTGATCCTTTGTAGATTCTAAGAATGCCGTCAGTATTTTTTGGTGGTGCGTCAGGAGTTCGGTTAGTTTCTCGAGTTGCCCCTGTAGCAATATTATCTTGTCCGTGTTGTTCTCTTCCAACTTCTTGGTCAGCAGCAACACTTCGTTTATCGAGTTATTGTACGATCTCGTTGTTGTGATGAGCTGTGCATCAAGTTGTTCTATATCCTTCTTGACCTGCGACTGCAACTTGGTTAGTGTCTCCTTCATCTCATTGATGATCTGGAACGCAAATATCCTGTCTATCAACAGTCTCTTGTCCTTGGCGCTCATCTTTAGGAAGCTCTTAAAATCTTTGATTGATAAGCATATAGCATTATTGAATACGTGCGCTGGAATTTCCAACAGTTCGTTCTCCAAATAATCGCTAGGACCCACTTTAGCATTGGCCTTATCATACGGAATCCCGTCGACTTCTAGCGTCATTATGTTTGGAGATATGCCTCTCTCGACGACAACCTGACGACCCCTTATTATGCCTTCCCCACGCACGTAAGCAGCAGAGTTTAGTCGGTTAACTATATCCTTCTTGTTCTTGCCCTCGACGCGTCCATACCATAAAAACTGCATCGTATCGGATATTGTCGAATTATGTGATACAAAATCATTCGCAAAAAATTCTTGATATTTATTAATTTGTAAGTCGTATAATAAATCGATTTTACCAATATCTGTAATACTATAGACCGTATCAATACCATAGGACATTTCAATAGGATCACCTTTCCCAAAATCAGATGATTTCATCCAGCCTATAACCGGAGAACATAATAAATGATTTTTTGAACATATTATAGATTTACCTGATTTTACAATTAGTTTTATAGCAGGCTCATTCCTTGCCGTTATTGCAACATCTGCTATAGGTTTAATTCCATAACGTGTACTAGTATTGATATTATCAAATGGTATATCTTTAACAGCAAGCCATTTTTTAAACAATAGTAAATCTTTTATCTTTATTTTTTGTTTGCATATATTAATAACTTGATTAATGGACCTGGTAAACTCTTTGTATTTTTTTATAAGTTTTTTATCCGTTATTATTATTGGTATTTCGGTATCACCATCCAAACATTTCCCAGTACCGTTGTCGCCCTGTACCAGAAAGAAGCTAGCCTCGTCCGGGAACTCGATGACCTGGTCCCGCTCGCCGTAGCTCGCCATATTTCTAAATGTTAGTTTAATTAGCTTCATATATAAGTTCTTTGTTTTCTTCTATTGTCTCCCTATGTTGTTCAGCTATCAATTTTGCAGAAATGCTTGATGTGTGCCGACTAGATCCCAACCAGACTCGTAAATATCGCCGACTACTTCGTCCGACATTCTAATAATTTCTTCATCTCGATGCGTATATTTCTATTGTACTGTTGTATAATTTAACCAGAGATTCCTCGAGCCGTTTCTTCGTTTCCGGATCGTACATGGAATCAGCGCAGAACCTTGTTATCGTGTCCTTTATGTCGAAGTCTGTAAGGTCAGTATCTTGCGTCCCGTCTAATAATGTAACTCCGAATCCGGGCGGTATGAAGTTGATGCTCCTGAACTTGTTGTCGAGAAGATCCACGATGGAGTTCACAGGTATCTTCAGGAAGTTGGGACTGTCAACCTTGACATCTACAAAATTATTCGTCATGTACGTCTTCATCTCTTCTGGCGACTTCTCGAGAAGTTCGCTCATGTCTAAGTTGATGAACTTAGGACTGATTTTGTTATAGAATATGATCTCGGTGTCCGTCTCTGTATCCAGTACGACTATTCCTTTCGTGTTGTACATATCCGACCTTGTGAGTTCGTATGGCGAGCCGAGCATTGTTATGTTGCCCAGTTTCTGTGCGTAGTGTATGTGACCGGAATAAACACGCTTGAACAAGCTGAACGCTTTGACGTCTACTCCAGCTGTTAATGGCGCACTGAACTTAGACCCCTTCATGCCGTACACGTCCATGTGACACATCAGATAATCATGACCTGCACCGTATTTCTGTACAGCTGCAAGGTCCGCGTCATGATCCTTTTGCCAAGGCATCATCAAGAATTTTGAATTGCCAACCTTGATAGTCTCTGGTTTTATATCATATATATGTATATTAGGTATCCGCTTTAATGGACGTAGCGAATTTATTTCATTAGTACTCTTGTTATAACAATCGTGATTACCAGTTATAACATACACACCATCTACAAATATAGATCCAAGTTCCTCAAATATGTCGATAGCAAGATTCATTACTTTTAACGTTATCGCGTGCCTGGAGTCGAACACGTCGCCCATGTGGAACAAGACATCGCCAGGACGGTACTCACGTTTGACAAGTGGTATGAACTCGTTGTAGAAATAATCGCGGTGTATGTCGATCCACTCCTCTAACGAATTACGCACGCCAAGGTGCGTGTCCGTTATCATCCAGACTCTATTACAATGCGATAAATCTATCATTCGATAAAGTTTTACAATTATTAAAATGGTAACGTTTCATGACATTACCGAGGTTTTCTCGGCATTTTGTTAGATATAGATATATAAAATAAATATCTAACCTAGGTACAAAATGGCTCAAAAAAGCCGATTAATATTTTTTTTGTCTAGCGATCCGAACTTGGCGTTGCACTCGGCGATCAATCTCTCTTTGACCTTCATACCTGCCGACCAGTAGACCTTCTCGTACGAGACGTCCATGAACTCGGCAATCGCTATGAAACAATCCATCGCAGAGTGACCGTCAACATCCAATATCTTGAACAGGTCTTGAAATATGTACGGCATCAGCTCCTTTGAGAACTTCTTGCTAAGTGACAGTCCAGACCATTGTGATGCGTCAAATGCGTCAGAACACATTTTGCTGAGTTTCGTACGCATGTTATAAGTCTCTGCATCATATACGTGATCAAGATTGTCGTCTGCGTAGTGATCGTCAGCCTTTATGTCCGGTAAATAGTGAAATTGTATGTCACCGGTGTTGAACGCATTGTCGAATATCTTGTCTCGTTTTTGATTCTCCTCTGTCTGTTCTCGTTGGATCATCATGTTGCCGTTAGAATCATAATAATCTTCTTCGTCATCCAACTCCGGTTCGACATGGACGTATTCGACTATATCCTCCATATAATTATCGTCGGTATCGTCGGTATCGTCGGTATCGTCGGTATCGTCGGTATCGTCGGTATCGTTTAATTCGTTTAATTCTTCATCAGAGAACTTTTCGTTCTCGTTCTTTTTCTGTTTGCCCATTTTATTTGGGTTAATTTTTATCCAAATACATCGCCTTCCGTCATGGGCGCCGATGATTCAGTGATTCTCATATAGTTGTAATCTATATCAAATTCTTTTTTTGAATTTTTATATCCCTCGTTTCTGTTCGCGAGATTTTTTAATAGGTATCGCTTGTCTTTGTACATTATTAGATCTTGTATTATACCAAACATCATGTCAACTGTTGCGACAAGACCAGAAGATTCTGATGCGGATCCCATGTTTAGATCTGACATATCGAACGAAGACTGTTTGATTTGCGTAGCAGATATGATCGCCCACTCGTTGCGCTGTGCCATTGCTCTAGTATCCTCAGCTATCTGCTTTATCTTCATATACGTATTTTCCGTATTCGGATTACGCCAGTTCTTTAGAATGTTTATATAGTCAATAACGACCACTTTGAATTTTATCTTTCGCTTCTCTTCAACTCTTCTAAGGTATGCTTCTATGTCTAACACCGAAGCGGTGGACGTTGGAAATTCCTTAACTAGAAGTTGTCCGGGAACGGACAACGTAGCAAATCCAAGATCGCCCAATTTCTTCTTTATGAGCACCTGATCCTCTGCCTTGTTCTTATATTCTGATATGGGAATGCCTAGCAGGTTAGCGCCCAACCTCTTTATGTATAATGACTCGGACATCTCCAGCGTTATCACTGCTGTGTTATGTCCCATCTGTACTGCCTTTGCTGCGATGTTAGCGAGCCATATAGACTTACCGATCTTCGCCTGACCTAACAACACCGTTAACGTTTTTGCGGAAAAACCACCGTCGCCGACCAAGTCGATGTAAGGATAGCCGGAAGAGAAAGTTAAGTGTTTCTGTTGCCTGTGTGATGCTGGGTTGAAGAAGTCAGATCCCTCGTTGAAGTTGAAGTCGATGTTGTTCCTGTCAACCACCATTCTCTTGGCATTGTCAACTATCTCCTTTATGTTCTCGATGTTAACCGGCGTTGTCCTGAGATAGCGTACTAGATCGGTCACTGACGTGTCCAGGTTCTTGTACTCAATGAATGTCTGTGTGTTCTCTTCCAACCACGTGTTCTCATACGTGCTCAGATCGCAGTCCCAGAGCGTCTGTAACTGCGACGTGGTGATATTTTTGTCGATTCCCTTGATCTTGATTATCTCGATAGCCTGGGCCAGTGTAGGAGTCTCCCTGTACTTGTTCCAGAATTCTTTAACTGCTGGAAATATGGTCTTTAATACAGGCTCGTCAAAAAAGGTCTCTTTGGACACGTCCATGTACTGGTCGTGTGTGAGTATGTTGTGAAATATTATTTTTTCGAGATGTGCACTTACCATTACCTGTGTATTATTTATGTGTTATACACGCTGAGATTATGATAGTTCCGTATTTTAATGGAAGTTTTAAATGTTAGTTATTGTTAGTGCTTTTATTTGTTTGGCAAGTACTTCCAGGTCCTGTACTATCTTGCCTAAACTATTTGGCGTTGTGTGTTCTGTTTTTAGATCATTCCATATTGCGTTTTTAATATCTACGACGTCAGAAGGCATCACGCCCGAACCAGCCACTATCAAACCAGATGAGTTTGATATTCTAATAGATACTTGATTTACATTAACGACATCGGCAATATTGCTGTTAGCGCCAACAATATTAACAGCGTACTGTCCATCCTCAAATGTTATAGTATATCCATTTATTATCTCTATAACGCGGGCATAGGTAATTCCTGATAGCACTACCTCTGTATTATGGTTATGCGTTTTTGGAAATATAATACCATTCTCGTCATCTTCAAGATCTTTTAGCGTGCGTCTAAAACTATCAACATTTATCTCATAAATATTTCCACCTAAATTTGATAAATCAGATTTAGGTATATTTATTACCTTAGTTCCCCAATCTATAGAAATCATTTTTAATTATTTTATATTTATATAATTGTCCGATCAACCGATATTAAATTATTATCATTATCGTAACCAACAGTTTTTACATAGGACAACGAATCTGATGCCCTAGTAACTGTTATGGTGCTAAGCAAGTCGCCAATATACGCGTAATCTAAGGTGTACTGTAATATCATCTTCGTGACATCTGCATATAGTTCAACCTTTGTAATAAAATCGCCGGTGTATGTGATCTCTTTATACTGGGCAAGAGAGCTGGATGTTGTCAGTATTAAATCGAAAAAATCAGGATCGTTCGCTATATAATTGTATGCTGCAACAATATTATCCAGTACTGATTCATCGCCTGCGGATAACGCTACATCGAAATATATTTTCAAAATATCCGGTGGAGTCCAGGTGCAAAATGATACCGCGTATATATTAGCTTCTATGATAGAAACCAAATCTTTTGTGTTTGGCACTATTTTAGTATAAACGTATTCTGACATGTCATTAATAAATTTCTTTCCATATTACAGCTCCTAGAACAGCGACTGATCCGGGATCCGTGTTTGTCACAGCAATGTGAAACCAATCTGAAGCAGAACCATCAGCGTTTAAAGCAAGCAAATTTTTGGAATTAATCGGAACGTTTAAACGCCTTGTGGCGCCCGAAATGTATCCTGATAATATAACACTACCGTTGGCTATTGTTGTGCCGTTCACCGAATATTCAACTACACTGTTGTTTACTGCATTCCATGTTGGCGTACCACCGAGGTTATTTTCGGAAAGATGCGCCCGTTGAAATATCAACTCAAAAAATACGCTGTCAACGCCCTTCGTCATTATTTCAACGCCGATAAGTTCAACGCTAGCTCTATTTATATTACCTGAAACTGTCGGCGCCAACCTTATGCTTATCAATTGTGTTCTAGTACCGCCTATGCTCTTAGATGTTATGCCGCTGCTAGCAGAGCCTCTGTATGTGTCAATGCCCTCGCCGCCCTCACTCTGCACGGTAGCACATATAGCTTTCATTGATGCTCCAGCGACAGAACTGACGTTCTCTATCTCAAATCTAACGGGCAAGCTGCCTGTCGACATGTATGTGATGTTTATAACGTTAGCATTATTTATTTCGTGTATATAAATAATCCGTCCATTTATGTTCATACCAAACCTAATTCTGCCGGCGCCAAGCCATTGAAAATCGATCAAGAGTATCTGTACCTTCGTTATGTCCAACGATAAACCGGACGGGTTATCGACGCTTCCACTACCGTTCAGCACGTCCAAATTCCAGTCGGTTTGTTTTACTTTATTATCAACAGCTGATCCTGACACGTAAGTTCTCAATACTGTTTTTAATATACCGTCAACATCCTGCTCAAAATAGAGTCCATTCTTGTCATTAAAATAGCCTACGCGTTTGCTGATGCCAGATACAGCAGTATCCATAACAAACGTAAAAAATACGAGCTGCGATTTTCCTGGAAAATACTTGTTGTATCCGTGCTGTTCCCTGCTTACCTTACTACCTACCGAAGACGTCACGCTCAGTTGAACAGAACTTTCGTTTGGCAAGTGTGTTGATATGCCACCGGTGACTAATATAGTCTCATATAAAAGCGGGCTTGCGTTTAGTACAGAGGCACTGTCGAACAATGCGTGTGGTTCGGAGACACGAAGGCGTCCAAATGCGTCAAGAACCCCATTGTCAGAATAAGATACTCGTGTGGATATGTCCTCGTAATTTAAGAAAATCTGCAACGATCGGAATTGTTCATCGCCGATGTATCGTATTCTAAAGTGACGACATTTCCCAGTATAGTACCGCCTTTACCTGGGGAGAACGGATTATATATTATAATGTTGGCTGTGACATTAGTTATTAATAGAACATGTGACAAGCTAACAGATTGAAGACCTATCATTGTGACAGTCTTATTATCTTTATCAAATGTATATGATCCTGACACGCCCGAATATCCTGAGAATCCTGAGAATCCTGACACGCCCGAATAGCCTGAGAATCCTGACACGCCTGAGAATCCTGACACGCCAGAAAATCCTGACACGCCTAAAAAAGAAACTAATTTTAGTGTTGCTACCGAACAAGTTTACCAAGAAGCTAACAGCAATTTCACTATCAACACTGCTACATTTAATGGTGCGTTGGTAAGAAACAACCTCAACATTGAAGTAGATGCATCCAACTGCGAAACTAACCTTAACGGATTGTATTTAGGAAAAAACAAAGACCATATTGACAACCACACGGTAGTGGATCATAAAAAACCACATTGCAACTCTAACGAAATTTACAGAGGTATTTTAGATGATGAATCAACAGGCGTATTTAACGGGAAAGTGTTTGTACGACCAAATGCACAAAAAACCAATGCTTTTCAAAAAAACAATAACATTTTGTTAACCGATAATGCTACGGTAAATTCAAAACCTGAATTAGAAATTTATGCCGATGATGTAAAATGTAGTCATGGCTCTACCACCGGACAAATTGATGAGGAAGCGATTTTTTACTTACAATCGAGAGGAATATCGAAAAAAGGAGCATTGAAATTAATGATTAATGCGTTTGCTAAAGATGCGTTGGAAAGAATTTCTATTGAACCATTACAAGCGTATATTGATGATAAAGTTGAACAAGAATTGGAGTAAACAAGGGAGCATGCTCCCTTGTCAAAAAGAAAGATGAAAAAAATAGAACTTAATATCAGTCAAATCCGCAAAGACTTCCCAATTTTAAAAAGAGAGGTGAACGGGAAACCATTGGTATATTTTGATAATGGAGCAACTTCACAAAAACCACAAGTGGTAATTGATGCTATAACCAACTATTACACCAACGAAAACAGCAACATCCACCGAGGAATTCACACCTTAAGTCAGGAAGCTACCGATGCTTATGAAAAAGCCCGAACAACAGTACAACAGTTTATTAATGCAAAACATAATCACGAAATCATCTTCACCAGCGGCACCACAGGAAGTATCAATTTAGTAGCTTCAAGTTTTGGAAAAAAATACATCCAAGCAGGCGATGAAATTATTATTTCTACGATGGAACACCACTCTAACATTGTCCCATGGCAAATGCTATGCGAAGAAAAAGGTGCTGTTTTAAAAGTAATTCCTATCAACGATAAAGGTGAATTGCTGCTAGAGGAGTTTAAAAAACTGCTTTCTTCCAAAACCAAAATGGTGGCAATAACACATGTTTCTAACACATTAGGAACCATAAATCCTGTAAAAGAAATTATTAAATTGGCTAAAGCGGTTGGTGCTTTTGTGTTGATTGATGGAGCTCAAGCAGTTCCTCATACCAAAGTAGATGTGCAAGCGTTGGATTGCGATTTTTATGCTTTTTCTGGACATAAAATGTTTGGTCCGACTGGCGTTGGAATTTTATACGGAAAAGAATCCATTTTAAATGAGTTACCTCCATATCAAGGCGGAGGAGATATGATTAAAACAGTAACTTTTGAAAAAACTACTTACAATGAATTGCCTCATAAATTTGAAGCAGGAACACCCAATATTGTTGGCGGAATTGGACTAGGCGTTGCCATTAATTACATGAATTCAATAGGTATTGATAACATTGAAGCCTACGAACATGAGTTGTTGGCTTATGCTACTGAACAAATTAAACAAATTGAAGGCGTTCGTATCATTGGAGAAGCACAAAATAAAGCAAGTGTTTTGTCCTTTTTGGTAGATGGTACGCACCCTACTGATATTGGAATGATAATAGACAAATTAGGAATTGCTATAAGAACTGGGCATCATTGTACTGAGCCACTGATGAACCGCTTTAATATTCCTGGAACGGCAAGGGCTTCGTTTGCTTTTTACAATACCAAAGAGGAAATTGATACTTTTATACTTGCATTGGAAAGAGCACTGAAAATGTTGAAATAGGTAACGGTTTTCGGTTTATCAGTTCACAGTGAACTGTCAACTGATAAACCAAAACAAAAAATATGACAATACAAGAAACACAAGAAGATATAGTAGAAGAGTTTGCTCTATTCGATGAGTGGATGGACAAATATGAACACATCATTGAATTAGGGAAAGATTTACCGTTAATAGATGAAAAATACAAGGTAGAAGAAAACTTAATAAAAGGTTGTCAAAGCAGAGTTTGGTTGCACGCTGAGTTGGTTGATGGTAAAATAATATTTACGGCAGATAGCGATGCCATCATCACAAAAGGAATAGTAGGGTTAGTGATTAGCGTATTTTCCAATCATACACCAAAAGAAATAATAGATGCCGACTTATTTTTTATTGACCAAATTGGACTACAAGAACACTTGTCGCCAACCAGAAGCAATGGGCTATTAGCCATGTTAAAACAAATTAGAATGTACGCAATAGTTTTCAGTTCACAGTCTAACAGTTGACAGTAAAACTGTGAACCGTGAACTGAACAACCGTTAACAAAAAAAGAATATGAGTTTCAATTTTGAAAAATTAATCGTGTGGCAAGATGCAGTTGAACTAACTGGAAAAATCCACGACTTAACGTTAACTTTTCCTAAAGAAGAACTTTACGTGTTAACAAGTCAAATAAAACGTGCTGCGGATTCTATAGCTTTGAATATAGCAGAAGGTTCTACAGGTCAATCAAAAAAAGAATTTAAAAGATTCTTGGGGTTTGCTGTACGTTCAGGAATAGAAATAATTTCTTGCTTATATGTTGCTAGAAGAAGAAAACTTATTGACCAAGTTATTTTTGAAGATTTTTACAAAACAACAGAACAACTTATTATAAAAATTCAAGCATTAAGGAAAAGTTTACACGATTAACAAACTGTGAACCGTGAACTGAAAAACTGTGAACTATGAGTGACGAAAACAAAAAAAACCTTGAAAGCCCCACAAAAAAAGATGTGGAGATGCAAATTATAGATGTATTAAAAACGGTTTACGATCCCGAAATACCTGTTGATATATACGAAATGGGATTGGTTTACGAAATTAATATCGATGATGATTTTAATGCTGAAATTGTGATGACGTTAACTTCTCCTTCTTGCCCTGTCGCCGAAAGTTTACCCGAAGAGGTCAAACAAAAAGTTGGCACCATGTGGAGTGTTAAATCTGCTGAAGTAAAATTGGTTTGGGAGCCACCATGGACTAAAGAAATGATGAGTGAAGAAGCACTATTGGAACTAGGTTTTATGTAAACTAAATATTCATTATTTTTATCGAATGAAACAACTTTTTATTATCCTATTTTTTTTATTTACCCAAACGCTCTTTGCTCAAAAAGATGGCGAATGGACGTTGACTGGTGCTGGTGGAGTATTAATGGAACATGGTTATTACAAAAACCAACAAAAAACTGGAGAATGGAACTATTATTATGATGATGGTGTGCCTTCTTTAACAGCCAATTACGACAAAGGCATTTTACATGGAAAATCTATTCGATTCGACCTATTGGGGAAAAAAATTGCGATGTTGAATTATGTGAAAGGTCAGATTACTGGCGAACAAATTTATTACTATTCAGGCGAAAAAGTTTTATCTATTGGAGAAATGATAAATGGCAAGGAAAATGGTGTTTGGAAATATTACTCCCCAAGTGGTGACCAAATTGGAATTGTTAAGTTTAAAGATGGTGTTCAACTTAATGAACTTTCCAAAACAAAATAAATTTACTTAATAATCAATTTCTGGCTATACATTTGATTTTCGGAAGTAGCAGTAATTAAATAAACGCCACTAGGAATATTCGTATCTATTGGCACACCAATTAGTTTACCATCTTCAATATTTACAATTACTTTAGAGTAAAATTCGCTACCTTTTAAATCCCTCAATACCACTAACAATTCGGATTCAAAAATATTTTTAAATACTAAATGGACAGTTTCTCCAACATTGGCAGGACTAGGAAATAAATTAATATTTCCTTCAGTATTTATTTCTTCAAACTTAACAGGTACTATATTTGAGTAAGAATATGCTCCATTAAAATCGGTTTGTTTTAAACGATAATAAGAAATTTCAATATAAGGATTGTAATCAACATCAAAATACTCAATTACTTGGTTGCTATTTCCTGCACCTTTAACGGTAAGCACTTTTTCCCAATTTTTAGCATCTTTACTTTTTTCAATCGTAAAAATATCATTATTTATTTCGGAGGCAGTTATCCATTTAACATCAACTTGTTGATTATTTACGTTGGCTTCAAAGCTGATTAACTCGATAGGAAGAACAGGGACAATTGTCGGATTTAAGCCCTGTGCATACAAATCAGTTTTACCTGTTACTGGAATATTTCTACCATCTTTCCAAATAGTAATCCAGTCATTTGCTCCACTTTTAAAGACAAAAGGTTTTTGTTGTACGTCTGTTGCAGTACAAACGGCAATTCCATTTGCAGTACCCAACATAGTTCCTGCTGAATCAACAACTTGTAAATAAATATCTTCAACACCTCCAGTTCTAGAATCTTCCCAAACAATCAGAACTTTCCCAAAATTAGCTTGTGCAATATCTGGAGCTTTCTGGATATTAGCTGCACCACAAACCACATTTCCATTAAGTGTCCACTTCATAATACTATTACTATCTACTCGTTGCACATAAATATCTTCTGTGCCAGTTCTTTTGTCTTCCCAAGTAATTACTGCACCACCAAACGAATCACTGGCTATCATAGGTTTTTTTTGCGTATTTATTGAATTACAAACTACTTTTCCATTTGCAGTCCATAAAACGCCCCCCATCGAATTAATTCTTTGCACATAAATATCCTCTTTTCCACCACTTCCTCTCATATCACTCCAAGTTATTATTGCTCCATTATTTCCATCAGGAGTGATCTTGGGAGTTTGTTGGTCGCTAGCATTTGTACAGATAGCTACTCCATTAGCTGACCATTGTACAACACCAGCTGAATTTATTCTTTGAGCATAAATATCTTTATTACCAGCACGTTCATCAGTCCATGTAATAATAGCCCCACCAAAGCCATCTGAAACTAAGTGTATTTCTTTTTGTATATTGTTTTCATTACATATAACTACACCATTTGCAGTCCATTGCACAACTCCTGCAGAATTCACACGTTGTGCATAAATATCTTCAACACCTACTGTTCTGGCATCTTCCCATGCTATTATAGCACCACCCATACCATCACTAATAATCCAAGTTTTATCTTGAACATCTATAGCACTGCAAATTAATACTCCTCCTACAGTCCATAATGTGTTACCATTGGAATCAATTTTTTGAACATAAATATCATCATTGCCTGGAGACGAATTATCATCTTGCCAACAAGCTATGGCATTATAGAAACCATCTGCGGTTACTTTTGGCCTATCTTGATCTGCAGTAGCTATAGCAGCTATTACAATTCCATTTGCTATAAATTTAATATTTCCATTATTATCAATTCGTTGACAATAAACACTTTCATTTCCACCTGGATCTTGCCTATCATCAGTAAAAAGAGTATAACTACCTCCTTTTCCATCGCTACAAGCCCAATAATCTTTTAAGTTACCTCCTGTTGCAGCACTAGAAGTTGCTTGAATGTTTGGTGTACTTAATGCAGGCCATTGAGCCAATATAACATTATTGTTTATAACAATACAAAAAAAAATTACAATAGCTTTATTGATTAAAGAGGTTAATTTTGTCTTCATGCAACTTGTTTTTAAAGAAACTACTTAAATCCAATACGTAATTCTACATAAAATGGTTGCGTGTAAATACATATTTTTTAAAAAGATTATGATTGTAGTCATAAATTTTTCTGTCCTCTTTTATTAAAAAAAATACCAGAAACAGCAGTATATTTGCAGTTATGCAACAAGATGCCTTGAACCAACTTATTAAAAATCTTCCTCATCAACCAGGTGTTTACCAATATTATAATGTCGAAGGAATTATCCTTTATGTTGGAAAAGCAAAAAATTTAAAAAAAAGAGTTACTTCTTATTTTACCAAAAATCATGAAAATGGCAAAACAGCAATTTTAGTAAAACAAATCGCTGATATCAAAACCATTGTTGTTGGTTCGGAGATTGAAGCTTTGCTGTTAGAAAATAACTTAATAAAAAAATATCAGCCAAAGTATAACATTCTTCTTAAAGATGATAAAACCTATCCTTGGATTTGTATTAAAAACGAACGATTCCCAAGAATTTTTACCACCAGAAATGTTGTAAAAGATGGCTCTGCTTATTTCGGTCCTT